>Ga0214542_1002921_pt1 | contig 35229 bp, 22 predicted proteins | sample CNSS1metaG_FD_160096 | JGI IMG/M metagenome (GOLD analysis project Ga0214542, IMG submission 160096) | Root nodule microbial communities from cowpea collected in UCLA plant growth center, Los Angeles, California, USA - CNSS1 | ecosystem: Host-associated > Plants > Roots > Nodule | place: USA...
TAATCAATTTATTTCCACACCTCTAAATGAGCTTAAAACTTAACTTCAGCTGCATCAACAAACGTTAAAATATCCAAAAATAATTTATGCAGCTAAAAATCACTTTTTAAGACATTTTTATCACACATGCTCAAACAGTCTAATTAACAGAATTATCAATTAAATCACTCTTTAAGCACACAAATTCAATTAAATATCCAGAATTAAATACTGAATGAGGGCAAAAATATGCACTCATCACCCAGCCAGCAAATAATTATTTATTTATTTCTGAAAACACCCACTTTCCCAAACTCAACCAATATGGGTTCATGCATGTATTCTATATCTCGGAACTTCCTGTGCTTCCACGACCCTCCTCGCTCGTGGTCCAACCTACAAGCCTAACCTGCTTGTAGTCCTGCTTCACGAACTCTCACGCCCGTTCATCCAAACTCCTCGCTCGGACTCGGACATGCATACCCGCTTTCCTACTATGAACTCCCTCGTTCATAGCATTCTCAAGTTAAGCATGAAATGAACTCCCTCGCTCAGTCATCCCAACAAGAGTACCTCCGGTGAACTAAACCGTTCACGTTCCGCATGCAGTCCACCCATCGAACCCCTCCTCGCGACTCAAACCAAGCACATCCCAAAATCCTATGGACTTAGTCCTCTAAGCCCAAACATCATAAAATATACATATACTTCCCATAATTCAGGAAAATATCAAGCGAACCAGCTCAAGTTACAACATTCTCGCTTAAGCCATGGGTCTTCGCCCAACTAGTTCAACTGTCTCGCTTAAGCTAAACTACCTCGCCTGGGTGAGTGTGAAACAGTGGCTTCACCACGTCATCTCGCTTAGGCGAGCTCTTCTCGCTTGAGCGAGACCTTCGTTCGCCCAAACACACACAATTCCTCGCCTGGGCGAGGATCCACACTTAACACTCACAAGCTATGAAGCCCAGATACGGACACGGATACGGACACGACACGAACACGGACACGGGGAAACGTCTAAATTGAAAAAGTGTAGGACACGGACACGGTGATATATATATATATATATATATATACTTTTAGTCCAACGATCAATTAATACTGAGTTTACTGACTCAAAAAAAGATGAATGTTCAACTTATGCCTTTCCTTTCCTTCATGTTGGTATATGATCTACCTCACATTTTCAATCATTGAATCCCACATCTCATACACTAAATGAAGAGTAGCCATGTCTGTATCTGTTTTTCTAAGAACATCATAAATAAGAACAATAAAAGCAAGTATATAGTCAACCTTCATCCACCAATTATCATTCAATAAAGTTTCTTTGACTGTTCGTACATTATCAACATTATCCGCTTTAAAATACGAGACACATATATATTATAAAATATATTAATTATATAATTATATATAAATTAATGTAATAGAAATTAAATTATTTAAATATAAAAAATAAAAGATATCGTAAATTAAAATTAATTATAATATAATACATTATATACAATTAAACATATTAAAATTTCCTTAAATAAAATAATTATATTGAGAAAGAAGTTAAATGATTAGATGTGACAGAAGAGAATTCTTTGAAATCCGTGAAATCAAAACAAATTGATTAAATAAAATAATTATTATTAAATTTATATTATGTTTTCTTTCCAACTTCTTCTCCTCTTCGTGGCTTTTTCCTTCTCTAATAACCCTATTTTCTGCAACGACAACTGCATCGGTAAGATCAACACCCACTTTTCACTTTTCTTCGCACGTCCAGAAGGAAGACCGTGTCCGACCCAAATATCAGTGTCTGACACCGCGTCGTACGCACTTCCGACGGGTGTTCGTGTCCGGTGTGCTTCCGACTCGGGGAAGCGCGGCTCCAACACCATGTCGGAGCTTCATAGTGCACAAGTCTCGTCGCGACCTCGCTTGGGCAAGCCATTCTCGCCTGAGCGAGAGAACCTGTCGCTCAACACTGATACAGGTCGCCCGAGCGAAAAGCTCGAACCCAAAACCCTGAACGAGATTCTGCAACTCTCGCTTAGGCGAGAGAGACTCGCTTGGGCGAAACTTGCAGAGGTTCGTCTCTGTTCACGCACACAATGCACCAAAGTCATACCAAAATTCAGTTTAATCATTCCCATTCAATCTATTTCAACAATCAAACCATTTGATCATGCTTTATATCCATTTAAACTACCAAAAGTCGAGGTTTAATCAACAACAACCATCCAATACCCTAAACCCTCATCCCCAAAATCATACAAGGCAGAAAAGGGTTTTGCAACCCACATCAAACAACCAATTCTTACTCTCATCACACATACACGAAATTTCCAACACACAAAATAAATTGAGAAGAGCAAGATGCAAAAATCATATCATATACTTTATACACACACACACGAGAGAACAACTTCCCCTAACCTGGAATCCTTGCACAAAAATTGTAGCCTGTGAGAGTTCTTCTCCAATTTCCCAGTCAACCTAATTCTTTCTCTCAAGTCTTCTCCCAATAGCACTCAATTCTCTCCTCACACTCCTAGAACTCGTGCTCCTCTCAAAAAAGCCAATTAAGGGTTATTACTTAGTGGTTTACTACTGTTTTTCCAGCCCTTTGGCTGCTCCTCATTCTAAGTTTACCTTTTCCCTTTCACATCTATTCCAAACTAAAATTAGCAAAAGTAAAGTCTACCTCATGCCATCAAGGTTTGAACTTGTGACCATCCCCCCATAACCCCAAAGCACAACCATTATGCCAATTCATCTTTAATGATAATTATCAAAATACTATGATTATACTATCACTCACTAGGCACAAATAAATTATCAAAATAATAATAAATCAAATAACACACAAATTGCATACATAGGACTTGAACCCAAGTCCTCTCACATAACCAAGTACTCTCAACCAGTTGAGCTAGTACTTTTCCACATCATACTAATTAACATTTATTGACATCAAGGTTCCCACCACCCGTATTTATTAATTAATTGCTTATTTAATTAATTAATTTCCACGGGTCTTACAATATTAGAAAAGCCAAAGAAGAGAACGAGAGAAAAGACTTTGAAGCAAGAGAGAAATTAAAAAAAGAGAGTGAGTTTGAAAGAAAATCAAAAGTGGTTGAGTTAATGAGTAATTCAACCTCAAGGGAACTCATTGTTAGGGATTTGGTGTGTAATCCTTCACCAATTCCTTTCATGAAGACCCAAGTTCCAAAGGGAGTTTTCCCATCTTTAAACTCTTCTCACTTTTTCATTAAATCTCTTGTTTTGTTTCCTTCTCAAACTTTTTGTTCTTTATCTCATTCCCTTATTTCATCCTCTTCAAAATATAGTGCCAAAATACACTTTGATTTTAAAATTCTTTTCAAAAATCATCCAAGTCAAAGTGTGAAACACTCTTTTTGTGAAGTGGGCCTAATACCAACTTTTTCCAAATTTATAAGCCTACTTTCACACATTCCCCAATCAATTATACTACATGGTCTTCATGATTTTAATCCAATTCTGTTTTATGCCTGTTGCAGATATGTTTTTGATCCTGGTGGAACCCAGCTTTAGTTGTTGTGAGCCTTAAACAACACTCTTGATTTGAGGACGAATCCTCTTCAAGAGGGAGGCGATGATGTGATCCCAACAAGGCTTATAACTTGGGCCAACACCTAGGCCCAAATCATGCTCAAGGCCCAATCCATGGCCTACATGCACCTTCAAGCCCAAGCCCATCAAGAGGCCCAATAACAAGGGGCATGCTAAAAAAGATCCAATTGGGCTTCATTCAAGATGGCCCAAACCCACATGGCTTCTCACACTCTTCACATGGGCCAAAGAAGATGTGAAGATTTGAAGAGGTGTATCAAAGAGCAGTAGAATAGCAATAAGATTGGCCAATTGTTTAGGCCTTGTTTTGTAGAATAATAAGTCAAACAATGTGCAGTTGAATTGATAAAAATGGGCTTGACTAAGCCCAATAGGAGATTTGGCCATGAGCTACCAAAGGTCCAAGGTGGACTAAGTGGAAGTCAACATTCCTTCCTACACCTCATGGATCCAATGCATCCCATGGAGCCAAGTCCACACTCCAAGGACTAAGAGAGTGTCTTCTTTTCCAAGTCTTCATCCAAAGGCTAGGAAGATGCCTCTTTCTCCAAGCCACCATCCAAGGGTGATGATTAAGCTTCTCCTCCAAGCTTGATCTAAGAGCCAAGAATTAGTCTAACTTTTAGGCTCACATATAAAAGCCAAAAGTAGACCATTTGTACATTTTTACTCTTGAATTTTTGTGCAATAGACACATTGAGTTGAGAACACTCCTCAGTATTGCCACTTGAGAGTCATCTTTTAGAGACCTTACTCTCTTTACCTCTAGCCCCCTTCCTAAGCTAAAGCTACCTCTAAATCGTTCATTCTTTCACCTAAGAGCCTACAAACTTGTTTTCCACCCTTCCTTGCTTCCTCCATCATTTCAGCTGCACTTGGAGCTTCATGTCTCCACCAAGCTCCATCAGTGAATCAACTCCGATGGAGACGAGTTGTAGCATCTACGCTTGTAGATCCTGCATGCACTGTTCAAAGGTTATGCAACCGCGGTGAGCAAGTGGCAATGCTCTACCACTAAACCTGATTATCCGTTTTTTTCTTGATTGAATTTGCTTCTTCGTTTTCCATTTTGCAATTTTAGCATTCAGTTTTGCTTAGCATTCAGTTTTGCTTTCCTCCTCATTTTCAATGTTGGATATCAATTTTGTTATTAGTTTCATTGGTAATGAATAGGTAGAGGGTCCACGCGTCGAATTCAAACCCTAATAGTAAGTTTCCCTATTTTATTAAGAACAAATATATATTATGTTTTAATGCATTTTTTATTTTAATGTCTATTTCTAGTTGGATTAATTGGTTGGGCGAAGGGCTGTGGCTTCTGAAAGTGAAAGCTTTTTTATAGTCATAAATTTTTATAATCATAATTACTAGATTTGAATTTGATTGGAATCATTGGCTATTAGAGTTCAATTGCATTTTATAGATATAAATTTTTTTAACAAACAGATGTAAATTGATACAACTATAATATTATTTTATTTTATTTTATTTTATTAACCTTATAAAGCGTCGGCTGAACGGATGCACCAATTTTATTTTTTATTAACTTTGAGAAGCGTTGGTGTTTTGCGTGGGTTAGACCGTCGTTGAGTTTGATACTGCCACGCAAAAGTTGGATTGCTTCAGTATATGGAGGGTGTGTTGGAAAATCATGCTGAGCGGACGAATTTGTGTTTGTTTTCTCATTTAGGGTGCATTTATGGTGGAATCTAATCTTTTAATTATGGTGTAATGTCAGATTTTATGATGAAGTTGAAAATAAATTAAATAAATTTAATTAAAATAAAAATTTATTTAAATAAAATATAAACGATCATAATTAAAACAATTCACATAAATAGTATTAATATATACATTATATCGTTATTAATTTAAACGACATAAAAAAAATAAAAAAAAATTGAATATAATCAAATGAACAAACTGAACTAAAATAATATAAATATTTCAACTTAAATAAAATCGGATGAGTTAAACAAAATAATAAAAAGGGCCAAAAGATGGCCCGAAATGAATTTGGGTACAACCTGTTAGAGGATTTCTTTTTGCATCCCCATGATTTTTCCCTTGCACTTAATGCGAATGTGCAAAAGACAAAATTAACCCTGATCAACCTCTCCTTGTGTTCGCTATTCTTTTTTTCAAGATTATGTCGTCCAAGAATGATCTGGATTGTAGAATTTCCAGGTGGTTTTTTGGAAAGACTTTAGGTTGTGCAATTCAAAAATCATTTCTAAATTTGAAAGTTTATTTGGATACATATTTGAAAGTCAATTTTTAAAAAAAGTAATTTATAAATTTTGCAATTCAAAATAAACTTTCAAATTATACCATCTATCATACTAAACTTTTTAATTTCGATGTCATTTCGGAAGATTACATAATTCAAAAAATATTAGAAAAAAAAACGTTAACGTGCAATGTGAAATAAGCTTTTGCATCTGAAAGTCATTTTGAATTGCATGATTTAAAATAAAACCATAAATTTATTTTAAATTATATAATTCGGAAATCATTCATGAAGACAAAAGCCTATTCAAAATTGCACAAACCTTCACGATAAGAGCAAAGTAGAAACTTTAATATTTAAGGTGTGCTGTATGATTGATTTTTAAAGGATTTCTCTTCTTGCTCCTCGGTTATTATTAATTCCAAATGATCCAATATGTGTTTAGTAATTTAATTTTAACGTGAAATTTAATGTCAAATGAAAAAGTTTAACATCTTACAAAATTTAATATAATTAGATTTAAATAACTATATTTATTATTTTTAAAATTTGAAATCAAAATATATTAAATTGATGAATAAAAATGAATTTTAATTTTACAACAAAATTTAAAAATTAAAAATATATTTGATCTTTTCGTAAAAATCTATTTTTTTATTTTTTACTACATTGTTATCATTATTATTATTATTATTATTTATCTGTTTTCCATTGCATTATTCTGTAAGATGAAAAAGAAGAAGTAAAAAACAACTTATTAAGAAAATCTCATTCTAAAAGGTGTTATTCATATTTAGATGAAACATATCATGCATTTAAAACCATGTTGTTTTTGAAAACGATTTTTGAAAGGTGGCAAATATATTTCAAAAAATTTGTTTCAAAATTTATATTATGAAAGTGTTATTTCTAAAATCGATTTCATATAATACAAATATTTGATTTCCAATTGTCTTAATCATGTTCAGAATATTCAAAACAAATTATTTCAAAATTTTCAAAACAAGTAATTCAGAAGTCACATCTACAAAGAATAAAATAATTTAAAAAATGGTAGCGGTGCAGTTCAAAGTAATGGAGATGGAAAGAAAAAGTCTATTCTAAATGTTCATTTCTCATTATAATATTATAATATGAAAAGTTGGAGTTATCTTCTTTTACTTTAACGTAACCATTAATTTTTTTAAGAAAAAAAGAATATGAGAAGCGAAATGCGAGGAGATCCACAACCATTGCTCACAAACCAACCATACAACTAATTGTAAATACTTCTCTATATTTTAATGGCTTAAATATATTTAACATATTTAATATATAACTATTTCAGGAATATTCTTTTTTTTTACTTCAAATAAAATATCAAATAAATAAAAGAATTAATTTAAAGCTCTTTTATTACTTTCGTCAATTTTATTATTCATGTATATATTAAATTGTTACATAAAGTATTCCACAATAATTTGTAATAATTTTCTTTTAATACATAACACAAAAATGTAATTGGTGTCAAGACTCAAAGGGGAAAATAAAACTACTATTAAATATTTAGTCGGTATATATATATATATATATATATATATATATAATATAATATTATTTTAAAAATTAGTAATCATTAAATAAAAATCTTGTTTAACACATCATATTGAAGTTATCTAATGTAAAATTTCACATCTATTCTTACCATCTAACCATGTTTATATACATATTTGAAATGAAGATGATTGACTCAATGAATTTAATTATGCTAATTATAAAGAATGTTCCAACCTAAAATTTTCTAAGATGCATATCTCTCGATCCAACCAAACATTTTTTAAAGATTAATGTGATAGAGTAATCAATAACAATGTTCATTGAAATCGTTGAGATATGGACGAAGTATTTTCGAGAAAAGTTTATCGGAAAGATACAACATCAATGAAATATGAGTCTAATATGAACCTAATTCACATATAAAAATTTATACTTTTTCATCTTTATATAATGCTTAACTTTTTACGATTAAGTTATTTATCATTTAATTATTGTTTGTGTAAGTGGAAGAAAACATTGAGTTTATGAAGCATAGCTCCTTCGTTTTCATTCACTGAACTTCATGCCAAACATAAATTTGTACATCGCTTTCAAATGTCAAGTAAAAAAAACATCACTTTCAAATCCCTTGAATTATTATCTATACGTGTCCATTATTCGATGACTAAGCACAAGTATTTTTCTAGTTTATAATCGAGTGCTGCATGGACTTGTTTCTGTCAGAAAAGTTAAGTATCTTGAATGCATGAAAAGGAAATGTGAATATAACTTATGCTATAAAATATGAAGAAAAACGTCCTATATAGTGGTACAATATATAATTAATAATTAAATTATTCAAGTAAGAAGCAAATGCACATAGCTAAATGGTTTAACACATTTTCACAAATAGATGCACAACTAGGCTAAAGCTAACTGGTTTAACACATTTTTATAAACAGATTAAAATTTGAGTTAAGATGAAGAGTTTCTCTGTGATTATGAACCACATGATACCATTACTTCAACTTCATGTATTAGTTGCAAATGAACATTTTGTTAATTGTACACACTTTAAATTTGTAAAGGTTATTGAATATAAAGCTAAACCTATTACTTGGTGTGTTTCAAGTATTAATGTAGGGATAGGAGAATGACGATTAAGCATAAGGAAGAACTTCAGATGAATGGCTCGCAAAAGTTCAAGTTTTATTTTATTAACTTTTGTTAATTATCCTAATGTAATATTTGTGCATAACTTACATTTACCTTACCTAGGAATTTAATTACAAATATCTACATACATATTTCAATTTTGTTACAAATATAATGTTTTTCACGAAATTTTACCATAGGAAATTTGAATTTTTCTTGTAGTGATAACATTAACCTTTCTAGGAATATATTCCTTAGGTAACTAATTTTATCTTCCATATAGAATTAACCTTTCTAGGAATATATTCCTTAGGTAACTAATTTTATCTTCCATATAGAAATATCCATAGAAAAATCCATGTGTAGTGCCTATTTATAAATATATTTAAATCAGTAAACAAATATATTTAAATATGAATCTGAATATGTGGAAAGTAAATCAATAAATTTTATAGTGATTATCATCATTCATAAGTACTAAATACTACATTTACTAAGGATTTCCGCACAAATATATATATAACCATGGCTAATGTAATAATAATTTTCACAATATTGGTATCAACCACTAATACCTCCTCAATGATATGGTCACAAATATGATTAGATATATCTATTAGGTGTTAAGTCAAATAATATGGGAGGGCTATGGTCACAAATATGATTAGATATATCTATTAGGTGTTAAGTCAAATAATATGGCAGGGCTGTTAGTTTAATAACGAGTTTGTTAGTTTCCGTTGTATTCATTTTTTTTAAGTGTGTTGTTATATATGCACCTTATTTCTGTAATAACTTAGTTGAATAAAATCTCTGCATATCCATTCAGTTGCACTCTCTTTATTCCTCTAGTATTAACAGTGGTATTAGGAGTAAGGTTTGAATCGAACCTGTGAGATGTTACAAAAGCCAGTGAGTTTCTTTCGTTAAAAGGTGTCGTGAACAATTTTCCAAAGAGAGAGGAGTTATTCTTTGGTGAAGAAGAGTGACTTCTTGCACGATCAAGAAAACCCATAGAAGAACCTCAAGTAAAGCGGTGTTGTCAAAGGGATCTACGAAAGAATGGCTAAAATGAGGAGCATTATACAAGGGGGTTTGCCAGTATTTGATGGCAAGATGTTTGATGAATGGAAGATAAAGATGCTTGTGTTCTTTGGGTTTCAAGATGTTGCAAAAATCATCCAAGATAGTGTAGGTGAACTAAGCAGCAAGGCATCTGAGGAAGAAAAGAAGCATTTCAAGCAACAACAAAAGTTCGATAGTAAGGCACAATTCTTGTTGTATCAATGTGTAAGATCCAATATCTTTAACAAGATTTGCAAGGCAACTACTACCAAAGAAGTCTGGGAGATCTTGGAAAAGACTTATGGGGATGGAGACAAACACAAGAAAGTAAAGTTGCAAGCATTACAAAGGAGGTTCAAATTTTTGATGATGGAAAAAAATGAAACAGTTGCAGAATACTTTGATAAGGTTTAAGGGCTGGTGAATGCTATGAAAACTTGTAACGAAGAGGTGCCTGATTGACATGTGGTGCACAAGATTTTGCAGTCTCTTCCTCCATCATTTGACCACCTAGTGATAACCATAGAAGAGACTAATTATTTGGAAACATTGGAGATCGAGGAACTTCAACACTCATTAGAAGTGCATGAGTACATATTAAGTGAGAGGAAGTGTATTCAAGAGCAAGCACTCCAAGCGAGATCAAGTTTCAAAGGAAAGAATAAAGAAATGAAGAAAGGAGGATTGAAGTGGAAAGGGCAAACAACCCAAGAAGGAGATGCTGTAGAAACTATGAAAAGGAAAAATCAAAATGTGAGTGGAGACAAGAACTAAAAGTTTGACAAGAAAAAGGTGAGGTGTTACAACTGTAAAAAACTAGGGCACTTTGCTCATGAATGTCGAAGTGGAGAAGGAGCTAAGAGCAAGACGGCCAATCTAGCCCAAGATGAATATGATTCTGAAGTAGTGATTCTGATGGCAAAGACTGACACAAAGACAACAGAAGATACATCTTGATATCTTGACTCATGGTGCTCAACACACATGATTGGCAAGAAAGATTGGTTTGTCAAGATGAGTGAATCAACTCATGGCAAAATTCATTTTGTAGACAACAATAGTCTGTCAACAAAAGGCATGGGAAGAATAGTCTTGAGTGTTGTAGATGGAAGAGAAGTTTTGGTTGAAGATGTACTATACGTAACAGGCTTAAAGACTAATCTTTTGAGCCTAGGTCAGTTACTACAAAAGGGGTTTCACATTACCATGAAGGACAAGAGGTTAAGTGTGTTTGATCATCATGAACACTTAGTTTTGCAAGCAAATTTGTCACATAATAGAACCTTCCTGGTAGGTATGAATGCACTTAAGCGACACTGTTTTTGTGCATTAGTAAGCAAGGTAGAGTGGATTTGGCATTATAGGTTTGGCCATCTAAACTTCAAAGACCTCTGTCTACTAAAAACACAAAATATGGTTGAAGGATTACCAAAGTTAGAGGTTCCTGGATATGTGTGCAAAGAGTGCGTTGAGTGTAAGCAAACCAAAAGGAGTTTTAGTAAGTTTGTGTTGTAAAAGGCAACAACAAATTAGAGCTTGTTCACTCAGATTTATGTGGCCCCATCCAAGTGGAAACACCTTGTGGAAGTAGGTATGTGATCACCTTCATTGATGATCTATCTCGTAAGATGAGGGTGTACCTACTGATAAGGAAAATTGAGGTATTTCTGGCGTTTAAAAGATTCAAGAGTTTGCTTGAAAGACAAAGTGGCAAAACTCTTAAGGCACTCAAAACGGATGAAGGTGGGAGTACAATTCAAAGGAATTTATAGATTTTTGTGAAGAAACTGGGATTGAGCATGAAATCACACCTCCATACACACTCCAACATAATGGTGTGGCCGAAGGGAAAAATAAGACTATTCTAAATATGGTCAGGTGCATGCTCAAGTGCAAAGATCTGCCAAAAGAATTGTGGGGAGAGGCAACCCTCACAGCCTCATATGTGCCCAATCGATCCCCTACGAAGAGACTTAAAGGCATCACACCAGAAGAGGCGTGGAATGGGAAAAAACCAAGCATTGCACATTTGAGGGTTTTTGGGTCGCTCTACTTCAAGCACGTCCCTGATCAACAATGAAGTAAACTTGATGACAAGGGGCTGAAATTGATTCTAGGGTTAAGTATGTTTTTAGTTCTTGAACTTTGACCCAAAATTGGAATTCGTCCCTAATCAAAACTTCGATATTTTTTGGTCCCTAAACTTTAAAAATGAATTAATATAGTCCTTTTAACCCAATTACGTTAACCTTTTCCATATGTCGAACGCGTTCCATGTTAATATTGAAGTTGTTTACGCCGTTTGACACATTCTCAGTTCAATATCTATTGGGAAATGCGTTCGACAACTCAACAAAAGTTAACAAAATTGGGTTAAAAGGACTATATTCATTCATTTTTAAAGTTTAGGGACCAAAATTTATCAAAGTTTTAGACAAGGACGAATTCCAATTTTGGGTCAAAGTTTAGGGACTAAAAACATACTTAACTCTTGATTCTAATAGGCTTTCATTCTACAGGTGGGTACAAACTATTGGATCCAGTAACCAATCAAGTTCACATCAGCAAAAATGTAGTGATTGATGAAACCTCTACCTGGCACTAAACATAGAAACAAAATTCCGAACTTGTGATTGTGCTCGAGGAAGATAATGTTTCCAGTAAAGTAGGTTCTGTTAACCAAGATATTCACGTAAGGAAATCATCCAGGACAGTACAAAAACCATCTCGTCTGAATGATTATGAGCTACTACATGAGGTTGACATCACACCAGAAGGCAATCTTGTTCATATTGCCTTAATTACAAAATTGGAACCCGCAAGCCAACCCAGCTCACCACGGGTTCGGGCCAGCTTGGGTTGAAAATTTTTCATAAATTTCAATACGGGTTGATTTTTGACTCGGCTCACTCGAGTTGAACCCGTGGTGAGCCAGGTTGGCTCACCAACCTGCAAATAAAGGGTCACACAAGTGTTTTTTGTTAAGTTGGACTATGTATTTGGGTCAAGTTAGGTTTCTTTTTTAGCCAACACATAGATAATTTGTATTTATTATGATTTTAGTTTGTATTTGGATTGTATTGAAGTTTATTTAGATTTTAATTATAATTATAATTTAGTTTTGACTGAAAAAGAAAATAAAAAAATTGTATGTTTTTTTAATTAAGTAAGCATGTGAGCCAACCCGTTTAACTCATCAACTCGTGGTGGGCCGGGCCAGGTTCAAATTGTTTTGGCTCGTTAATAAGTGAGTCGGGTTAGGTTGGCTCACTAAGTGATCAACCCTGGTGGGTCGAGCCTGGTCGGGTCGGGTTACCCGTTTTGACAGTTCTACCATGAAGGAAGAAATAGCTTCTATAGAAAAGAATCACACCTGGGAATTGGTTGATCCTCCTTATGGAAAGAAACCAATTGGTTTACAAGGTGAAAGTAAATCCAAAAGGAGAGATAATGAGATACAAAGCAAGGTTGGTTGTTAAAGAGTTTCTGTACAAAGTTGGGGTTGATTATGGAGATATTTTCTCACTAGTGGCCATAATAGAGACTATGCATGTTGTGGTTGCTTTGGCCATTTCATCCAATTGGCGTATGCACCAATTGGATGTAAAAGCCTCGTTCTTAAATGGGTCTCTCGAGGAAGATGTGTATATACAACAACTTGTTGGGTTCGTGGTAAAAAGTCAGGAGAATAAGGTTCATAAGCTTAGGAAAGCCTTATGTGGTTTAAAGTAGGCTCTTAGAGCTTGGAACCAAAGAATAGATAGTTTTCTAAAGCATATTGGTTTTGGAAGGTGCAATTCTGAATATGATGTGTATGGAAGGTGTAGTTCTGAATGGTAAGGTTGACACAAACAAGCTGATAGTGTGCCTGTACGTGGATGATCTACTGGAGATTGGGAACAATAGTGAATTAATTGCTCACTTCAAGACTCAAATGCTAAATGAGTTTGAAATGAGTGATCTAGGTGAACTCAATTATTTTCTTGGAATTGAGTTTACTAAGACCAAGCATGGAACTGTGATGCACCAAACCAAGTATACTGAAGACTTGTTGAAATGGTTTAGAAAGGAGAAAAGCAATTATGTAGTTACACCTGCAGAGGTTAGGCAGAAACTACAAGTGGAAATTGATGGAGAATTTGTAAATGCAACAAATTACAAGAGAATTATTGGCAGCTTGAGATATTTGTGTAACTTTGGGCCTGATTTGAGTTATAGTGTTGGGTTAATAAGTAAATACACGCAAGATCCAAAGGAATCACACATGTATGCTGCTAAAAGGAAAATCTGATTCAGAATTGGAATTGGTTAGATATTTTGATTCAAGTTGGTGTGGGGATAAGAGTGATAGGAAAAGAACTGTAGGGTATATCTTTTTCCTTGGGGGAGCTCAAATTTCATGGAACTCAACTAAAGAATCAGTGGTGGCATTGTCTTCCCACGAAGCGGAGTATATAACAACGTCAGGAGCTTGCTATCAAGTAGTCTTATTGGAAACAATGCTACGAGAGTTGTAGGTGAAACTCTAAAGCAGATCTAGGGTGTTAGTGGATAACAAATCTGCAATTGACTTGGAAAAGCACTCCACATCACATGGGAGAAGTAAGCACGTTGAGAAACGATTCTATTTTATATGTGATCAAGTGCACAGCGGAAAACTCGATATTGAACACTACAAATGAGTTGCAGTTAGAAGACTTATTCACAAAAGCTTTCTGAGAAGAACAATTTAGCTAGTTAAGAGATGCAGTTGGAATTGTTAATAGCAAAGTCACTTTGACTTAAGGAGTTGTTCGGTGTTAAGTCAAATAATATGGCAAGACTGTTAGTTTAATAACAAGTTTGTTAGTTTCTGTTGTATTCATTTTTTCTGAGTGTGTTGCTATATATGCACCTTATTTCGGTAATAACTGAGTTGAATAAAACATCTACGTATTCATTCAGTTGCATGCTCTTTATTCCTCTAGTGTTAACAATATCCTTTAACGATTAGGTATTCCTTGAGTAAAGATAAAATAAAATTACAATATAATTTATATTAGACATAAATGCTTACTAAAATAATATAGAGTTTAAACTTGTACAATTTATGTTTATCCAGGCTAGTTATTATGCTTAAGTTAAAACGCCTACAAATATATAATTTATGTTTGAATATTTCATCAGTTTGAATTTGAACTTAAGAATATCTTGAAATTATAAATAATTTATTTAATGCATATCGATTACCAATATAAAATAATAATTTATTTGTATTTCAAAGAAGGATCAGATTATTTTAAGGGAATTTTATTTTTCTTGAACCTAATGCTTATTATTAGATACAAATAAATTAACTTAAAAAAAGTATGATGAAGATGAAAACCAGATGTTTTCTTATAGAAATGAAAAGTAAATGTTACTTCTGGAATTATTTATCTTTATCATTTATATCTTTATAATTTAAATACTATTAAAACTTTCTATATATTTTGTGTTAATTTTATATAGATATTGTAAGCCCCAATTTTCAGCCTTATAAGTGTTTTGGGCCTGGCCTATTCGTGGGCCCAAGGCCAGCCCACTGGGGGACCCCAAGACCCCTTTTCAGCTCTTAACCCCTCTCATTTTGTCTCATTTTGCAAAAAACAGTTTCCTTCCCCCTCTCTTTTCTCCAGCTAAGAGCTCTGTTAGGGCATAGAGATCCTTCCAACTTTGAGCTAGCTAAGAGCATTCAACATCCAAGTAAGTTAAACTTTGAAGCTCCTTGGTCCTTTCTTCCCATTTTTACCGTTTGAGTACGTTGGTCTGGTTAGGGTTTAACCTTTTACGTTTGTTTTGTCCTGGTGTTCCTATTTTCAGCTCACTGTTTGATTCTTAGAGTTGTGGTACTCCTTGGTTTCGTACCTGGTTGCGTTTGCTAGCATCTAAGCAAGTAAGAGAAGCTAGGGTTTCATTTTTTTTAAGTTATTTAGCTTGTTCCGTTTATGTTTGGCTAAGTTTGATTAGTGTTTTGTGGAATATGAGACAAGATTAGGGAAAACGTTAATTTTTTGTGTATTTCAAAGTGAGGGGTTCAAATATTCATGAAACTGTGATATTTCACATTATTTTTCGTATTTTGGAAGTGTCGGGTGGTCGCTGGCGAGTGCCTTGGTCGCTGAGCGACTATGTCTTTTTTCTGATATGTGCAGTTTCAGTAAAATTGCCTTTCCCGACTCGTTAACCTTTGATCGAGCTAAAATTTTAACAGTTGATCCTTAACACCTAGTTCTTGATTGTGATCGGTCAGATCTTGAATCGGAGCTCTGTAGTGAGAGCAAATTTTATCGCAAGGTCCTTGTAGTTTGGATGTTGACAGCATTGACCTTTGTTGCTTGTTTGGTGCATAACTTTCTCTATAGTTATTCAATTAAGTTGGTTCTTGTTGCATTTGGTTCTTGATTCAATCATCTTTAATTTGAATATAAATAAAAAATTTTGGAGCTTTACACAAGCTGCAGTTTTATTTCTAAAATCTCAAATCGTTTGCATAATGTGTTGTTATGTAATGAGCCATGACTAGGTTGGGTTGGACATTGGTATGCATTTATAAAGCATGAGATTGAATGAGATCTTGTTATGTTGTGTATGAAATGGAAAACATGATTGTATGGTTGGTGGTGGTTTGGCATGAGAATTGAATGCTTGATATGGCATGTGGATTTTGTTGGTAAAAGAGTTTCAAGGGAAACTCTTGGTATAGGAGATATCTAGATAAAGAAAGATATCCTGAAATCTAAAAATTTTTCACGCTCACATAGAGTAGAATAATTTATGTGGTGAGAGTGGTAGGAGGTCCTAGTCTTGGGACATAATTGGCCCAAGCCATTAGAGGATTAACCCTGTGTGTGGTTGGGTGATAACCCCTTGCGTCTAGACTCTGTAGAGTTTTAGAAGCCAGCACATGCGCATACTTCCTTTAGAATTCCATATCAAGAGTATGATCCGGATATTGAGTCATAGAGTCTTGCATTTGTTTGCTATCACATGAATTGGGTGCTTACTGCTTTGTTTGTTTATAACCTGTTTTATCTTTTGCTTACTCTATAACATGTTAAAAATATTTTCTCTAGCTTACCCTTGCTTTTGGTGTATGTTTCTTTGCTTGGTTTTTTCCTCCTTGCGATGATCACCAATTAATTAGTGTGAGCAGATGTGGAAACTTTTGGAGGTTCTCAGGGTGGCGACAATACTGCGGTGAAGGATGGTTCCCGCGCATCTGGGTTGTGGCCCACTATTTAGTCCATTTTGAAGAACTCTATGTTTAGTTTTAAATTCCTTGCTCTATGAGTAGTCTTTTGCACGACAATAGTACTCTTATGTTTTTGTTTGTGGCATCGTGGCATGCCTAAGTTTCTTTTCTAGTGTATCCATGGATGACTGTAATAGTGAATCCTTATATGTGTATTGTTCATTTGATTGCTCTTTTAATATTATAATGATGTGATATTTTATTAAGTAGATTTATTCTATTTAAATAGGATGTCACAAATATTATATAAAAGAATATTATATAAAAGATTTGTAAGAAATAAGTTTCTTTTCCAAGTAATTCTCATGAGTGAAAGTTCCATGAATAAAAAGTCTCCCTAACAAATATTTTAGTGTATTCTAGTAATTAAACAATCTGAACCATTAAATGTTATTATAAGGATAAATTATAAATTACGAATAGGAGACTGTTATTTTTTTTATCTTATTTATTTGTTATAAGAAATATGAAATTTTGTGGTTAATATAAAAAAATATTAAAATATTAAAATAATTATTATGTTATTTAATTAACGAAAATGGTTAAATTATAAAAAATTAATTAAAAAGTATAAATTTTTTGTGTATTAAAAGAATTTTTTTAATAAAAATTTAATAAAAATTATATAAATTTATAAAATAAACGAAACTTAATTAAATTAAAAAAAAAACATAATATTTCATAAAAATTATAATGTATCCTATAAAAAGGACTATTCATTTTTCTTTCTGAAGTGTTTTTATATATACAAGAGGAAATAAAACATTCAATTTAGTATCTTATAACGTGTAAGGGATATTTCTATGGTCTACTAGTTTTCTTCGCCCACACAAAAAGCACAATTCTCTTTCATTCTAGTAGAGTTTGTTCTTACTTAAACCCTTCAACTTTCCTAGGTGTGGTAGCACTAAAATATTGAATCCTCAAGGCACGATATTTGAACTCTTACATTACAATCAAGTATTAGTCAACAAAGTGATTAACTTTTTAATATTGGCTTTGCCTCAATAAGCAGCATGCATGTATTTAGGCTTTAAGGGGTAGTTAGTGACAAATGTCACCCTAAAGCAACAACTCAAATATTTGAATAAAATATAGCAACAAATTACTTTATTTGCAGCCAATCATTGTTGAGAGATAGACCAACATCAAATTGCCTAAGTATGGAAACCTAGTTTATTTTTTAAATATAAATTAAGTACAATAAATATGATGGTAACTATTAAATTTAACGGAAAACTTATATGATTCTAAATTTTAGAAAGAAATTTCACTATTATTATTTATTTATCATTTTAAATGTTAATACAAAAAACTTGCATATTAATGACCGTCGTTATCCATTATCCATGACTAACAATAAAAATCTATCAATAAATCATGTTTATCAATAGATTATTAACAAACAAAAATTTGTTAGTAAATACCGACGATAACAAATTCATCAGTAATCTTTATCGTTAAATGTATGATTGTGTCTCATTCTTCCTTCTTTTCTTCCTTTTCTTTTTCCTTTATTTTTTTCTTTCTCGCCGTCGATAGGTCGTTGCCTCACCACCATCGCTCCAGGTCATTTTTTCTCCTTTGGGGTCTCATTCTCCTCCTATTCTCTTCCTCCATCTCTTCCTTCTCTAACTCCGGTCACCACTGTCACCATCACCAATGTCCTTCATATATATGTCGTCGACAATCATTGGTATCATTAACTCATGTTACCAGTGCACGTCACCAGCGAGCCTTCATGTCACCCCTAACCACCTCCTCTTGCTCCTCCTTCTCCTCGTTTTCTTTTTCTTCTATTTTTCACTTCTTACCAATCTCCCCTTAATATAATATAAAACTCTAACAAATTAATAAAAAATGTACTATTTAAAGTGTAAAAAGATTTACCAACGAAATTCGACCGTCGGTAACTATAATGGTGAGGTACCAAGAGAAATATTTGTTAGTAATGAGATTTGTAATTTATCAACATACAATTTTGACAACTTTACTCGTTGACAATTGTGATAAATGTTACTGGCGATGTTTCTAAAAAATTTATGACAAATTTTATACTAACAAAAGTATTTATCAATAAATTTAAATTTTTAATTCATTATATATATATATATATATATATATATATATATATATTTTTATTTTTATAATATTTTGTCGATAATTAATTGCTCTTTTTCGTACAAATTATTGACGATAAATCAATTTTATTAAATATTTCAATTATATGATTGTGGAATATTATAATGAATATATATAAACAAGGGTTAAATATGGTTTTGGTCCTTTTAACTTTTAGTGAAAATTGAAATTGGTCCTTTTTGGAAACTTTAAATCAAATTAGCCTCTGAACTCTGTAAATACGTGGATTTAGTCATTTTAAAAAAATTGTATTAAGTTTATTTGACGTTTCAAATACATTTTATTATAGTATTTTACTTTATTTATCACATTTGACATATTTTGACTTCAATATTAGTTGAGAAATGCAATTGGAATATCAAATAAACTTAAAAAAAAAGAATGGTTTAAAAGACTAAATTCACACATTTTTAAAGATGAAAGACTACATTAATTCAAAATTTTTAAAAGATACTAATTTTAATTTTCTATGAGATTTGAAATACCAAAATTATATTTAACCGTATAAATAATGACTGTGTCTACCTATAAAATGCGCACTATAACACTCATTCATTGTATCAGAAAGAGGATGGGTGAGAAGCACATAAGATGTACGAAGTTTTTGAAATTATTTGGTACTTTCGTATCTTCAAAAGAAAATCATGTACCAATGTACCATTCTGCAAAAGCATGAATGTTTTGATATCCCCAACAATAAAATCGTAAAAATATAATTTTTATTTATATCTTCTTATGTAATGATTTTATAAATAAAAGAAAAGGGTAAACATTAAATAACATAAACAAAATGACATAAATATATGAAAAAATGTATGAAATATAGGTTATTATATCACTAATTCAAAATCTTAAAGAATATAAATTTATTGATTTTTTTTATATGATGTTCAATTTACTCGATCCAAAACCGTTTATTAAGATAAATTATCAATTTTGATATTATAAATAGGTTTTCTAAAGAAATTCATTAGTGAGACATAAATCTAATATATAAAAAAATTATACTACTCCAACTCAAAACTTTACGAGTCCTGTATTCAATTTTCACATCTCTAATTACTATAAAATTTAATTTTAATAAGATTCTCAACATGTATATAATAATAATAATAATAATAGAAAGGTAATAATCATCCGACATTTCAAAAATTAAATCTGAAGCTATGACTCCAGAAGAAACTGAAAAAAAAAATAGAAGTAATTAATAGAGAATGGACTATGCAACTGCATATTGAGTGCATACACGTTTTATTTGGCGCAGGGAGCGGAAGGAATTAATGGTTGTGGAATTGATGAATACTGAAACACATTTACAAAATTTGCCGCCAATCTTGGAATACAATATTGACACATCACTGTAAAGCAGAAATCTGTGGTATGGTAGGTGCTGTGTAGCTGTAACACCAAAGATATGTCAAATGTCAATAGTACCACATTCTTATCCCCAAAACATGGTCCCACCTTCAATTTTTTTTTTTTTTTTTATAATCTTGCATTTATCATTTATCACCATTTTCATAATTTCTAGGGGCAATTTTCTATAAAAGGAGGTGTAGTTGCATGCAGAAAATTTAAAATAACCGAAGAACATTATCATATAGAATGGTGTCTAAAGTAGATGAAGCAAAGAAGAAAGTGCAGAAGTGGGAGAAAGAGATTGAGTGTAACAAAGGGAGGATGAGGAAGTTCAAGAGAAGCACCTCCAACATGGAGGAAGATGGTGCTTCTTCTGCCATTCTCTTACTTGCTTGCATAGCTTTCTGCACTTTCCAACCTTCTAATAATGCATGCCCTGCTTAATCCTCATCCCTTTTCTTCTCTCTCTCTCAACAAAAACTGTACATTATTATGTCCCATTTTCTTCACCCTCTATGTTGTTGTTTTACTCAGTAATTGTACCGTTATTCAATAATTACAACAAAATCATCTTCTCATGTGTGGAAAACTTTCGCATTTTTTAACTTGTGAATTGAAACAAAAGTGATTACTAAAGTGAAGTTAATCAACGCTGATGAAGATAAGGCACTCAACAAAAAGTATTAGCTCCTGAATCAACATGCTAAGCTCAATTCAGCAAGGCTTTGTATCGAACATAAGGAATGCATTATCGTGCAGGTCCATATGTTCCGTATTCTGGCCATTAAACAACTACACCAAACTCATACCATCACTTTCACACTGCACCAATCAAATCCAATTTGAACACCAAGCTTCAGGGATTGTTGATCAAAATTTTGGGAGGTAAAAACAATATAATCAAATTAAACAGAGTTTTTAATATTCAATTTTCACGTTTTCCACACGTACCGAGATAGTATGACTAAATTTCTCTTCTTCTTCCATTATTCTCACTTTGCACATGGATAGAAGACTCAGAATTTAATCAACATCGACTTCTGACTCTGTTCTCGTAGTGTCAGAATGCCAAGGCTCTGAAAACATGGTGAAGCCAAGAAAAATCTGAACAAAGACTACTCTGAAACCGCAACTCACCTTAATACTCACTCATTTAACATTAGATTTTTAAGCGTAATTTAAAAAATTAGTTAAGCTTTAAGAGAGTAATAAAATTTAATTAAATTTTCATAAATTTATATATTTTTAATTGAATTTTTATTATATTTTATTTGTTATTTAATACTACAAATTTTATCTTTTCAATTCAATTACTATGATTTAAGGTTTTTAATGAACTAAGATGTTATTTTGTCCCTCTTTTAAGTGGTATATAAAAAGTTTTCTTGTTAATCAAATAGTATTGCAGTTAATATAAAATAATTAATTTATATTATTTTAATAATAATAAATTTTTAATTTTATATCTTTTGTTTTTCATCTATTGATTTTATTTTTTTATTTGTCTTGTTAGCTTTTCATATTAAATAAATTTCAAAGTAATGACCTTTTAGATTGTGGAACTTGAGAAAGATTACAACAACTCTCACATATCTTTCTCAATTGACTTGATTAATTAATTAGTCCCTTAACTTTATTTGTTTTTCCTTTTATAACATCACTAAACTCATTAAATCTCTTCGTTTAACTTTAAATAGAATTTCTAAAAGTATAAAGAGGTAATATGTTAAATAACAAATATATGTAAAACAATAAAATGTTATTTTCCAACATGGTATATACAATGGTGAAATAATGTCAATAATAAAAACCTAAAAAGAATAATTAAATAAATATGATGGTATTATAGAAAAACAGTATACTCGGCAAAGTTCTATTTGTATATTAAGTGTCCGGTAATACAAAACAAAGCTTTTAGCTTAAAATTTATTCTTGGTATAATTACTGATTTAGTACCCAACTTTTTTGTTAAGTTCAATTCGATACCCAAATTTTTGGTTTGTTTAATTTAGTACCCCAATTTTTTAAAGAAATTCAATTTGGTCATTTCCGTTAAGTTGGAGCTAATACCGTGTCCGTACAGGACACGTGTCAAGTCATGAAATTTTAATTTTTAATTTTAATTTTTTTAAAAAAATATTTTTTTTTTTAAATTTATTTTTTTTTTCAAAAAAGTTATTTTTTTTTCAAAAAAATTTAAAATTGTCACGTGTCAATTTATTATCGTGACACGTGGCAACTTACAATCATGACACGTGACAGTGGTAATAATTGTTTTCAATTTAGTACTCCCAATTTAAATTTTTGGTTCAATTTAGTACCTAATTTTTTAAAATGATCCAATTTCATCCTTTCCAATTTGAGACCAAATTAGTAACTAAGTTTAATTATAACTTATATATACATGTTAAAATAATTGTTTTGAATTTATACATCAAATCACTACACCTAAATATTCAAATAATTTACTTTTTACAAGTGTAAAAAATTTCATGTGTAAAAGATTACAAAGGTTAAAATGTAAAAAATAAAATAATTTAAGTATTTGGGGGAAATGATTTGATGTATATATTAGAAAAAGTTATTGTAACATGTATATATAGGTTGTAATTAAGCTTATTTACTAATTGGGTCTCAAATGGGAGAGGACCAAATTTGATCATTTTAAAAAGTTGGGTACTAAATTGAACCAAAAATTTAAATTGGGGTACTAAATTGAAAACAACTATTACACTGTCACGTGGTACGATGATAAATTGACACGTGGTAGTTTTTAAATTTTTTGAAAAAAAAAATTTAAAAAAAATTTAAAATTTCATGGCTTGACACGTGTCCTATACGGACACGGTGTTAACTCCAACTTAACGGAGATGACCAAATTGAATCTCTTTAGAAAATTGGGGTACTAAATTGAACAAACCAAAAATTTTGGTACTAAATTGAACTTAACGAAAAAATTGGGGTACTAAATCAGTAATTATACCTTTATTCTTTTATAAATTTTAAATTGATAGATTGGTTGTAATTCTCTTAAAATATTATGAAATACTTCAAAATATTTATAAATAATATTTTATGATATAATAATTTTATTATCAAATTATATTATATTTTTAAGATATTATGATATAATAATTTATTATTTAATATATATAAGATACTATATTATAATAATAATAATAATTGATTATATAATATATTGGAAATATTTTCAAGTAAATGCATTTGTTTAACATTTCTATTTACTCTTGACCTAAGAAGCTTATAAATACAACATTCTTTTATGAGGAGTGATTTCAATTTACATACTCAATTCAAAATTTAATACTTAATATTCAATTCAAAACTTGATACTTAATTATTTGACTCAACTCTCTCGTATTAGTCTTTATGTTCATTATTATTATTAGTGAAAACATGTAAGAGCCTAGAAGATAGTGTTTTAAAAAGTGATAGTGATTTAAAAATAATGAGATTCAATTATTTTAATATTAAAATTTTTTCGTATAAATAGAATTAATGAGTTTCATTATTTAAAGCATATTATCTCCTAAAAATTACTTTTCAAGAGTTCTCTGATTTGTCTCTATGAGTTTTGTCTCTTTGATTGTTTGATTGAAGAACCGAGACCATAGGATTGATCCTCTCGGCGAGCTCTTCAAGTTGGATCGATCAGTTTCTCTGTTCACGTAAGTTGAGTTTCTGTTCTCTTTTTGGGTTATTTCTGTCTTCTATTGCATGTAAGCCCTCTTCCGCTTGCATGCATTGTTTTAATCATCGATATAAGTCTCTACTAATAAGTGATCATAATGACATGTCTTGTTGTTCTTGTGATGTTTCTATGTGTAGATAGAGCATCATGTGAAGTTAGAGGTGTTTGGCGTTTATAGAGTCGTCTAAGCAGGACAACAGGCAATGGAAGCTAATTTCACCATTTTAATTTATAAACATGTTAGAATAGTAAATCTTGATGTTGTGTTGTGATTGATTTTGGTATCTAAGTTGTGAAATAGTATGTGATGTGTGATAACTAAGGAATCTATGTTCTAAATGATGTTGTTTGGAAATGTTGATGTTTATGATTGTAATTAAGGTGAATTGATATAAATGTTCATGTAAACTTGATTGTGATTAGTGTTTAATATTTGTGAAGGTCTAGGGAAAGTTTAGGAATGCTCTTGGGATTGTAGAATTATGCAGAAATCTGATTCTGTAGAATTATGCAAACCGTTGGGCGAGCATTTACTCGCTGAGATCACTAACTTTTAAATCGCTGGGCATGGAAATACTTCTCAGGCAAATTATTTGGAAAAACTCTCCCTGGAGCTCCAATGATAAACTTGTTGGGCGAGTAGTCTATCGCTAGGCAAGAATGTACTTTTAGTCTAGCGAGATGACATGTTCGTTGAGTGAGTGGATCAATACCTAAATTGGATATTGGTTGCTTTAAAAGTGGAAGTTTTGAAATTTTCTATGAACGATTGGTATATGATATGGATTGATGTGTGAGCACATGAGGTGGTGATGTTTAAAGAGTTTCAAGAAAAATTCTTGGTGATGGTGTTTTTAGTTTATGCCTTAATATTGGAGATGTCTAGATAGGAAATGTTTCTGAACTCTAATAATCGTTCACACTTATATAGAGTAGAATGAATTATGTGGGGAGAGTGGCAGGAGATCCTAATCATGGGACGTATTGGGGCTAAGGCATAATGGATACCTTATGAGTGGTTGGGTGTGATGAGTTCATATTTTTGCCTTCATTTAATGTTTAATTCTGAATTTTTTTTTATTGAATTTTGTTCTTAAAAGATTGATTTAATTAGGATTTCTTACAATTGGGTTTATTGAGCATGAGATACAAAAATATGTTAAAAATAGCTTTTTAGTTTCATAAATGTTTTTTGGATATTTTGAGGTGTGTTAGTCTAGCTGCAGCTAAGTTGAGCTCATGGAGGTGTGTAAATAAATTTATTAAAACTTCATGACACCTTAAAGATAAATCCAAGAATAGGAAATTATCAAAATCACAAAAATCCAAGTCAAGCATTGCATGAAGACGACAAGAAAAGCTTGAAAAAGTGAAGAAGTTTGGCTAAGCCAAGAAGAGGGAACAAGAAACAAAAATTGGACCTTGCAGTTTTCTCTATCTTTTTCCAGAAGAAGGGCTTTGATAATTCACAAATATTTATGATAAACGATAATTTAGGAAAATATATCTTTAGATATTTTATTTGATATTTTTAAATAATTATCTTATTTAATTATATCATAAAATATCAAAAGGTAATACCTACCAAATCTTTTTTAAATATGGCAAGATCTTCTTGAATCTTTTTAGATCTCCACAACAAACAAATATATCTTGAAGATATCGTATTATGTAGAAGATAATTGGAGGAGATTACAAGAGGGGCATAATTGGAAACTGGATAGAAATTATGTTATTGAATAATTAATTAAAGATTTTTGATTAATTATCTTTGATATATCTCAAATTATCAACAAAGGAAATCTTCCAAATATTTTTGAATATTTATCTTTATTTTAAAAGATATTTGAGAGATATTATATCAAAAGATAAAAGATTTCAACAATGGAAAATATAACATTCAAGTCCAATCAATGCCTATATATAAAGAGATCAAGAGAGCAGAAAGGAAAAACAAGCTCAACACTTCGGAGTTTAGGACCCTTAGGGGGACTTAAATTCTTCCTCTCTCTCCATTCTCTTCTATTTTTATTTTATTTTGTATTCCATGGAGGGCTAAGCCTCACGGGTTGGTTCCATTGTAATTTCATTATGAATTCTGATGTTTTAATTCATTTATGTCTTGTATCTTTAAATCACGTGAAAAGTAATGGTTTTTACATCATAGCGAATTAGTGAGATGTTTTAATCTATATGCATATCAATCATATGAGTTTAAGGGCTTTTAATTATAATTGAGAATTTACTTTGATTAAATTTAGAAACTTTCATGTGATTGAATGGGTTTTTGTCAATGATTGAGACTGTACTTTGATTAGAGGTGGAAACTTTAATTAGAATTGATCAAGAATGTACTTTGGTTAATTAGCTTTTTGCTTGATTTTAGAGGTAAAAGAATAGACATGATTAAGGATAGTAATGTTTAATTGAGACTTTATGGTTAAGTTTACTATGATTAATCTACAAAGTTCTTGCTTTTGATTGAGAATTTACTTTGGTTAATAGTGAGAACGCCAACAAATTAATTGAGAATTTACATTGATTAATTTGTAAATCTACAACAATAATTAATTAAGCAATAATCTTTAGATAATAGATGATGGATCTATTTTGAAAAAGCAGTGGAATCAATCTATTTTTCTTTATCATTATTTTTTTATCTTTTTATCTTTTTAAAATTTTATTTCTTTATTCCTTATTTTATTTGATTAACCATTTTGTATAGTTTTTATAACAACTAATTTGTTAAAAATCAATTCCGTGTTCGTTGGGAGACGACTTTAGGTTACTTTACCCTTTCTATTTTGTTGACTACTATCTTAGCAATATTGACGTTGCTATAATTTAGTATTATTAATTTGATCGCGTCAATGACATCGTTATTAGGGTGATAACTCCTTTTCTCTAAAACTATGCAGTGTTTAGAAACCATCACAGGTGCAAACTTCCTTAAAATTCTATATCAAGCGCATGATTTGGATAATTGAGTCTAGTGTCAACTGTTGGTGTGAATTATAGATATAGATATGTTATATACTATGTACGAATATTTCTTGTGTACATTAGCTTACCCTATTTGTCTATTTTCTTTGTTGCCTTGTGTTGTGTTCTCTTCTTTTGTGATGATCATATATTTTTGTGGGGGCAAATGAAGTTGCAGGTGTAGAGACACCTTTGGTGGATGAGGAGCTATTAGTTAGGTAGTGGAAGGTCTCGAGGAGTTTTAGTAAGTGGTTAGTCTTGTATAGGGTTTGCTTGTTGGTTTAGTTTAAGTGTATGGATTATATATTTTTATAGTCCTATCTTTTGTAAGACTATATTAATATACTTTGGATTACCTATTTTGAATATTATACTGAAGCGTCCTATTTTATGAGTTTTAAGCTACTAAATTGGGATGTTACAAAACACATGTGATACACCCATGTGTGTTCACTTTTTTGGATAACAAAACATAATGAAATTATAATTATTAAAATAAATGTAAATAATTTCTACAATTTAATTATAGATAGTTTTTATTTACTTTGTAAATGCTTTTATTTATTTAGTAGAAGTAGATGATTTTTATTTATATAATTTGAAAAAAGGTTAAATATGTTTTTGTTCCCTCAACTTTTAGTGAAAATTGGAATTAGTCTCTCTCTAAAACTTTGGCCTAATTTAGTCCCCAACTTTATAACTGCGTGAATTTAGTTTTTATACCCAAATTTTGTTAAGTTTATTTAACGTTTCAAATGTGTTTCATGATTGTTTCTTAGCTCACATTGAAGCAAAAATGTGTCAAACGATGTAAACAACTCAAATGTTATCATGAAATGCATCTGAACCGTTAAATAAACTTAACAAAATTTGGTTGAAAGGACTAAATCCACACAGTTCTAAAGTTGGGGGACTAAATTGGGCTAAAGTTTTGGAGAGGGACTAATTCCAATTTTCATTAAAAGTTGAGGGACAAAAACATATTTAATCCTTTAAAAAATAGTTAAATTTTAAAAAAGTGATTAAATTTAATAAAAAAAAATCAGTTAAATTTTAAATAAAATAGTAAATTGAAGGGTAAAAGTGGAAAAAAGTGAACACCAAAAAGGGGAATCCCCTTTTTAATATAGGTATAGATCTATATCTCACTCTCTTTGTGACTCAAGCATCAAAGAGTCTTTTGTAGGTGGTTATTCCCACGGTTTCTCCTCAAAACGTAGAGCTTTCTCACCAACAAGCAACACTTAGCTCTTAGAGAGCCTTATACTCCACCTTGGAAACAATTTGTCAAAGTCTAGTAAGATCATCTGGTGTTGACCCTAGGGTCTAAGTAAAACTCTATCTTGCCTCCACATTTTATAAGTGATGACTCATTATTGAGATGAGTGGTGAAGATAGTCCATCATCGGTAACAATCGTCTCACTCATGCTACCATGAGCATTTATGGTCAACATTTTGCAATGACTTTGAAGAGTGCTATCTTAACACTCCATCTCTTTTCTACATTAATATTTTATTATAGTATAACAATTTATTGAAAATTTGTGGGTAGTGGTGCCAAAATAGTTTTTTCCCTTTGCTTAGGTAACATTTTCCTCAATAAGTCTTGCAAGTTCCAATGATGGTCACACTAAAAATAAGCGAGCCCAAAAGCACTCTATGTAACATCTCTACTAGAAATTACTTAAATAAAAGAAATAAGTTATAATTAAAATTCAAATCGTCATAATTTATTATTCCTAAATGTGGGAAAATTTAAATTTGTTCAACACACTTACATTTAAATAAGCAAAACCATAATGTACTACAAGTTTCAACAAAACCAATTGAATTTAAAAGCAGAAACATAAACTAAGCCCTATTCAAATGTCCTAAGGTAGCCCTCTCTCTGTCTCACTTAAAAATGAATCTGAAAGTTAAAAAGTGAATAGTCGTACAGTTGAGAACCCTTCGTTTTATTCATTGAATCTGGGGTGCCTTGTTAAAACCTCCCTAGCCAAAACCCCCCTTAGGGGAAAAAGACCAGGTGAGGAAAAATAGTACACCCAGGGTTACAAGTATTCGGTTCAATACAGTATACATTTAACTAAAGTAGAATTTGAGGTGGGACACATTCCAAGTGTTGGGTATCTCTTCCCTAGATAAATGTTCCAAGCGATAAGCTCCTCCTCTTGCGTCTTCACGTATGCGGTATGGGTCGTCCCAGTTGGTGGAGAACTTGCCATCCTTCTTTTTTGCACTGCTGGCCATTCTCCATACTAAGTCTCCGCTTACGAACGATCGTGGACATAGGTTTGCGTTATACTTTCTGGCAGCTCTTCGTTTGGTGGCTAAGTTGCGTATCTGAGCTTTTTCTCTGAGTTCGGGTAGGAGGTCGAGATGAGTGGCCATGTTTTGGTGGTTGCGGGTTGGGTCGTACAGTTCTCGGCGTAGGGATGGTTCGCCAATTTCGACCAGTATCATGGTGTCTGCACCTTAAACTAGGCTGAATGGGGACTCGTTTGTTGATGACTGAGGGGTGCACCTGTAGGCCCATAGCACTTCTACCAACTCTTCGGGCCATCGGCCTTTGGCATTATCTAATCTCTTGCGCAATTCCACTAGGATGACTTTGTTGGCCGCCTCTGCTTGTCCATTTGTTTGTGGGTGCTCTACAGAACTTGTGATGTGTTTGATGCCCAGACCAGTGTAGAACTTGGCTAGCTCCTTATCTATAACTGTCGGCCATTGTCGGTGATGATAGTATGTGGAACACCATATCTACATATAATATCTTTCCAAACGAACTGCTGAACTTGTTGGGCCGTGATAGTGGGCAGCGGCTTGGCTTCTATCCATTTGGTGAAATAATCAACGGCTATAATCAGGAATTTCACTTGCCCCTTGCCGAGAGAGAAGGGGCCGAGGATATCCATTCCCCATTTAGCAAAGGGCCATGGGGATAGTATGGAATGGAGTTGTTCTTGTTTCTGGTGGATGAGGTTGCCATGTTTTTGGCATGGTTTGCACTTTCTGACGTAGTCCTGGCAGTCTGCTTCTATAGTCGGCCAGAAGTAGCTGGATCTAAGGATTCTAGTAGCCATAGTGCGTGCGTCGGAATGGTAGCCGTAAATGCCTTCGTGTAGCTCTTTAATGATATACTACGCTTGTTCTGCTGTGACACATTTGAGAAGCGGTTGGTCGTATCCGCGTTTGTAGAGGTCATCGCCTATCATGGTATACCTGGCGGCCTTAGCCAACCAAGTTTTGTCCGCATCTTGTGGGGGGTTGCCGGTTTTTAGATATTGGATATAGGGGGTGGTCTAGTTATGGCTTTGGGGAGGGGTGGTATTGTCGGCTGGGGGTGGGTTAGGTTTTGGCAGGTATTTGTGATGGAGGGTGTAGATAATGTTTGCTGTAATAGGGATCGATGGCGGCTTTTTAATTTAGTGCTGGCTAATTTAGAGAGGATGTCGGCTTTGATGTTGTCGGTCTTGGGGATGTGCTCGATGCGAACTCGTTCAAAGGCGGATTGAATGACTACGCGGACCAGATGATAATATTGTAGAAGGATGGGGTCTTTGATATGGAATTCTTCATTTAGGTATCCTACAGTAAGCTTGGAGTCGGTTTTGCACATTATCGTCTTGACACCAACTTCGCGGGCAAGGGAGAGGCCGACGAGGATGGCTTCGTATTCGGCTTGGTTGTTTGATGTTTTGAAGGCAAAATGGAGGGATTTTTCAATGAGGATGTCGTTAGGCCCTTCTAATATGATGCCGGCACCGGCACCTTTCGGATTCGAGGAACCATCTACATGAAGTGTCCACTGGTCCTTTGTGGGTGTGTGCTGGAGGTCATTAACAAAATCTAGTAGGCATTGGGCTTTAATGGGGCCATGAGGTTCATAGCGAATGTTGAATTCTGATAGCTCGACGGCCCAGGATGACATCCGTCCTGCTAGATCTGGTTTTTGTAATATTTTTTGGATTGGGTAGTCGGTTTTGACGGTGATGCTGTGGTTTTGGAAGTATGGGCGTAGGCGGCGAGCTGCGTGGACCAAGGACAGGGCCAACTTCTCCACCATTTGATATCTGGTTTCAGGATCTTACATCGTTCTGCTAACGAAGTAGATAGGATGTTGCATGCCCTCTCTTTCTTGGACAAGCACGACGCTGACGGTGTGGTCGGTGGCTGTGATGTACACTAGGAGGGGTTGGCGAGTATCTGGCTTGTGGAGGATAGGTGGTGAGGTTAGGGTGGTTTTTAGTTGTTGAAAGATTTGTTCACAGTCGTCAATCCACATGAACCGGGTGGATTTCTTGAGGAGTTGGACTATGGGTTGGGTTTGTTCAGCCAATTTGGGCAGGAAGCGGGAAATTGCGGTAAGGCAACCTATGAGGCGTTGGACCTCTTTGATGGTAGTGGGACTGCGCATTTCGATAATTGCCTTGCACTTTTCGGGATTGGTCTCTATACCGCGCTAGGTTAACATAAATCCGAGAAATTTACCGCGGTCGACGCCGAATACACACTTGTCAGGGTTGCGGCGAAGGTTGTATTGGTGCAACGCGGAGAAGACCACCGAGAGGTCCTGGGCATGTTGGTGGTGGCTTGGAGACTTGACAACCATGTCGTCAACGTATACCTCGACACATTGTCCCATTAGATGGCTGAAAACTTTGTCCATCAACCGTTGGTAAGTTGCTCCAGCGTTCTTAAGGCCAAAGGGCATAACTTTGTAAAAGTAGTTGGCGTCATCCGTGATGAAGGCGGTCTTATTCATGTCAGATGCGGCTATAGGGATTTGATTGTATCCAGAATATGCATCCAAGAAGCTAAGTACTTTATTCCCTGCCGCGCTGTCAACAAGCCGGTCAATATTGGGTAAGGGGTAGGCATCTCGAGGACAAGCCTTGTTTAGATCTGTGTAGTCTACACACATCCGCCATTTGCCATTGGCTTTCTTCACCAAGACTACATTAGAAAGCCAAGTGGTGTATTGAGCTTCTTCGATGAATCCCGTGCTTAGTAACTTGTTGGCCTCATCCTTAGCTGCTAGGTGACGTTCCTCGCCAAGTTTGCATTTTTTCTAGGAGATGTAGCCGACCTCTTTGTAGATGGATAGCTTGTGGGAGGTGACTAGGGGGTCTACCCAAGTAAGTCAACGACGGACCAAGCGAAAAGGTCTGTGTTGTTGACAAGGACGGGTGTGATGATGGCACGTTCGTCAGAGTTCAAACCGGTGCCTAAGTTGATGGAGTGGCCATTTGGAAGCTCTAGAGGGGAGGTTTCTTCAACGGGTTCGAGAGGGACATCCCAGCCCAATCTGGGGTCTAGATCTTTGCCTGATAGGGCGATGCAAGAGCCAGGTGGTCGCTCAATGTGGTTAGTTTGTTGGATTGGGAGTTGTGGGCGTAGGCTGGCCATGTAGTATTCGCGTGCCAGGCGTTGGTCGCAATGGACGGTGAGGATGTCGCCAGAAGGGGAAGGGAACTTCATGGCCAAATGGGGGGTGGAGACGACAGCGCCGAGAGTGTTGAGCGAAGGACGGCCGAGGAGGACATTGTAGGATGTGGGCACGTCAACGATAAGGAAGCGGATGCAAATGGTTTTGGTTTGGGTTCCGTCACGAAACACGGTGTGAAGGTCGATGTAGTCGCGGGTGGATACTTGTTCGCTAGAAAAGCCATAGATTGGTTCGTCATATGGGACCATGGTAGTGTCCGGGAGCTGGAGTTTTTGATAGGTGGCCCAGTAGAGAATGTCAATAGAGCTGCCCTGGTCAACAAGGACTTTCTTAACGGCGTAGTTTTCGATTTCAACAGTGAGGACCATGGGGTCGTCTTGTTGATGGTCGAGGCCGTGAAAGTCATCGTCTGTGAAGATAATGGGAGGCATGCAGCGTCTGTGATGGGAATAGGTGATGTGGTTGATGCATTGAATATGGCAGAGGTGTTTCTTCCTGGCAGAAGAGGTGGATCCTCCACTAGCGAAGCCACCAGAAATGGTGTTGATAGTGCCACGTAGGGGAGGATCGACGGGGGTGATGTCGGTGCGGGCCGGTTGAGGATCCTAGTTAGCGAGTTGGGCGGGGCGTCTATCGTGGTGAGAGTCGTGTAGGGGGCATTTGTGGTCAGATCGAGAGGGGTGACGGGATCGAGGGGGATGATCATCTCTACGGATGAAGCGGCAAAAGTGACCAGCACAGACCAGTTCTTCTATTTTATCTTGGAGTGCTTTGTAGTCTTCTGTAGTGTGGCCGTGGTTGCGGTGGTAGCGGCAATACTTGGTCATATCAACATTAGGAGGAGTGGTTGTCTTACGTGGTGGTGGAATGAGGTCAGCTTGTAAGGCCTCATCAAGGATGCGGGATCGGGCTACAGTGAGAGGGGCATATCTGGTAAAGCAAGGTTGGCGGGGCTCGCGTGGGCGGATATCGGGACGTGGAGCTTGTGGGGTAGGGTTGGCGGTGGTGGCTGCATAGTCATTGCAGAATTTGGTGTGAAGGGTCTACATTTCCTCTATGCGAACATAGTCAGCGGCACGCAACTTGAGCTCGTGCATAGAGGCAGGTGGGTGGAGGTAGACATTATTGGCGAAGGGGCCGGGTTGGAGGGTGAGTGCCATACATTGGAGGATCATTTCTTGATTGAGGTGTGGGGTTCGAAGGGCTGCCTTACTGAAACGATCAATGAACGCTCTGAGTGGTTCGCCTTGTTCTTGTCTAATGCCAAAGAGGTAGATTGTGGTAGTTTGGTGTGGGCGGCTGCCAGCGAAATAGGTAGAGAACATATGGGAGAGAGCATCGAAGCTGTCGATGGAGTAGAGTGGAGGGTTGTGACCCATTCTAGAGTAGGGCCCTTGAGGGTGGTGGGGAAGGCTTTGTAAAAGACCACGTCTTGGGACATGTATAGGGCGACATGGGTGATGTAGACTTTGAGGTGTTCGTCATGGTCGGTTTCAACGATGTAGCAGTCCAGTGTGAAGGGTTCCCACTGGGCAGGAAATGGGGTGTTGGCGATAAAATCAGTGAAGGGGTGGTGACGTCTGGGCTGGTGGATCATAGTGGGGAAGGTGGAGGTAAAGTTGTGAGGGGGGATGTGGGTTGTTAGGAGGTATTGTGGGTTGTAAGGTGGAACATGTGTAGTGTGTAGGGTGGTGGGTATATTGTAGGGGATCTGGGTGGTGGGGAGGGTAGCAGCAAGGGTAGGGGCTACGGTGTGCCCTGGTTGGGTGGATGGGAAGTGAGTGGGATGGGTGGAGGGAATGGGTGTTTGTTGGGTGGTAGTGAAGGTGTGAGGGGTGGGGTTGTATTCTCTTTCTTCTTCTGTGGGTTGGAAGGCCGGGGACCTTGCAGCCTCAGACGCCTCCTTGGCTTTTCCTTTCAGAGTGGGATTAGCTTCGATCTTTCGCCTGAGGCGAGAATTCTCTTGTCGTAGCGCATCCATCTCATCAGCGCTACGTTTCTTCAGGTCTGCCAACTCTTGTTGCATTTTGGCCTGGCCGTCTAGGATGGCGGCCAGGTCAGGGGTGATGTTGGCGGCTCCTGAGGGACCAACATCAGCCTGCTTGTTAACTCCAGCTCTGCTGCGGGTTGAAACCATCTTCAGAGAAAAACGGGTACTAAGGTGTTGTCTCGTGCCCCACGGTGGGCGCCAATTGTTCCTGCAGAGAACAAACAAGATAAGTTAGGCACAAGTGTCACCTTACCCACGTAGTCCGTTATCTCCTCAGTTGGCTTCTTCCTGGTTTATACATGTCGGCTTGGACCCAGGAGGGGTTACCTGCAGAAGGGGCTCCGAAGCTCAAGTGAGTCAAAGCTCTCAAAGGTCAAATCAGATGATTAATGGAGTAATGAATGTGTACCTTTAATTACTGGGGTCCACACGTATTTATAGAGTATTAATTATGTTTGGTTACGACATGGGTTGGGCCCTAGTTTGGGCTGTAGGTGGACCTGTGCCTTGGCCTAGGCCCTTAGTTCGACTATCGTGGACTTATTGGTAGGGGTGGCAAAACGGGTTGGGCCCAATGGGCCAGCCCGTCAACCCGTGCTAAAAGGAACGAGCTGGGTTGAAGATTTCAACCCGTTAGCCCGTTCTGGCCCGTCCCGTCCAGCCCGTCAACTTGACGGGCCAAAGTACGGGCTGGCCCGTCCTGGCCCGTTGGCCCGTTTTAAAAAAATAAAATAAAATAAAAATAATTAAAAAGATTAACTT
>Ga0214542_1002922_pt1 | contig 35228 bp, 20 predicted proteins | sample CNSS1metaG_FD_160096 | JGI IMG/M metagenome (GOLD analysis project Ga0214542, IMG submission 160096) | Root nodule microbial communities from cowpea collected in UCLA plant growth center, Los Angeles, California, USA - CNSS1 | ecosystem: Host-associated > Plants > Roots > Nodule | place: USA...
TATATATATATATATATATATATATATATATATATATATATATATATATATATATATATATATATATATATATAGTTTGGGGTGCGGAGTGAGGGAGAGAAAAAAGTGTAATTAATTTTTATTGGACAAAGTCAAAGAAGTATTGTGGAAAAATTAAATAAATTTGGAGGTTTAGAAGAATGGTCTGGAGGTGCATGGAGGAGCCCATTCGTTTTTCCTTTTTTCAAAATTCTGATCACACTGGCCTGTTACCTTCTACACCACGCATTTTTGGATGCCCCCTTCTTTATTCTATTCTCACTTATGGGCCATGAGTCCAATTACAGAAGTTTCACAGTTTATTTCACTCTCATCCCTTACTTTTAAACTATGATGCACCGATATTTCAAATTAAATCACATATCTGTATTCAACACATATTGTGTCTGATACTTGACCGATACTTATCAATGAAGTATCTAATTTATAAAGTTGTAGTACAATATAATAAAATCTTTGAATAATGAACAATTTTAATAAAAAAAATAATTAGTCACTATATAATGACCAAATTGAGAATTAAAATAGTTCAAAAAAAATTATAATTGATCTCTAAATTAATAATTAAAATAGTTTCAATTATGAATTGATTTTTAAATTGGTCACTAACATTAACTACCAGATTTTGGCTACTAAAATAATTGATCTCTAATTAAGAAATTTGGATTCACATTAACAATCATATATTTATTTGTAAGAATTATTGTACACTTATCGATATTCATATATCACGTATCTATCACGTATTGTATCATATTATTTTAAAAATAAACATATTGACATATCAGTGTCGTATCTGATATACATATCGTATCTATGCATTATAACTTTTAAATAATCACAACAACTGCTTAATGGTCAAAAGAGTCAATTTCATATAGTTATCTGCTTTTTCGTTTCTGTGAACTTGAAATTCATCGTGGAAATTTCTGCAAATTCATTTTGTATCCTTAATTCACTCCTAGGAGAAAGGATGGAGAGAAGATTAATTAATGTTTATTGGTCAAAGTCAGAAAAGTATAATTGTGGGAAAATTGAAAAATATTGAAGGTGTTGAAGAATTGTTTGGAGACGCACGGAGAAGCCTCAAAACGAAATGCAAGGTGCAGGAATGGTAAATACGAAGTGCGAAAATTAAAAAGAATATGTTAAAAAAAGTTTGGGGTTCTGGTTCAACTTTATTATGACCGACCAAAAAATTTTCAAAAAGAAATAGTTTATATCATAATACAAAAATAAAAACATAATAATGATGTACCAAAAATTAATGTTGATGGAATACAAAGGTGAGATTTATTCAATATGAGTAAAATGTAAAAGAAGGATAAACAACAAAAAAGATGAGTTGTTAGGTTGGAGACGACCCTGATATTGCCAATGGTATGCAGGAAGTAAAGCTTATTCTAACCTAATTGTTCACCTGACTCATCTTTTGGGAGGACTGTGCACTCAGACATGCAGGGGAAGGTACATGGAGCTCCTAGGCATCATGTTTGATCACCCTGTGAAGGAGTTTTCAGCTGACAAGAGAAAATGGAAACTGTTGAATACATAAGTTTGAATACATGTTTGATAACAGGTATAATATATGTCAGTGCTACAACAGCTTCTGACATAACAGGCTTTTCAGAAAATAAAAGTCCAACTAAACTTCTTAGATCAAAATTTCATCCCAAAGGAAATGAAGTAAATACCTGAGATTGGGAAGATATGAAATACAACTGGTTGCAGTTGTTCAATGTAAGCACATTGAGTCACACCATTCCATTTGTTGCATGAAACTGCTATATGTCGATGTTCTTACTATGCTCACCCCAAATCCGCTTAATACAATCATAAACCATTTACTATAATATCTGCCATTGTCTTAGTCGGCCTTCTAACCATGATTTTAAACCTTGTGAGACTGTTAGCTATGTTGTTTAGGAAGTTGGAACATCTTTGGTCGTAAATCACAACCACTTTCTGCGATTCAACAGAACTAGGTCTGTCAAACTTATACCAAAACTGATAATTTAGTTGCATTCTATATGTGTGCGTTATACCTTTACCCTCACAATCACTTATAACGATGTTAACTTTAAGCTTATCAACTTCTCCGAGGAGTACGAAGCAAAATATGAAGCCATATACAGGGGAAGGTGGAGCAGAAGAGAGATCTATAATTACAGAATATTTTTGTCTTGTATTCCAACCATTCTGGAACACTGCTTCCTGGATATGCGTAAAAGGCTTGAAAAGAATCATAGTGGTTGTTGTAATTTTGAAAATCATCTTGCCTTGGCGCAGATAGGTGTTGGTTTGCAAATTTCATGATGTTGATTCGTGCATTCAACCCGATAGCCTCCAGAGAACGTTCATCCAAGTTCATGCAATTGTCGAACAAAACCTGCTTCCTGTTTTCCTTTATTTGTTCAACTGCCGTTGAATGGAAGAATACAGTCTTCAATGATTCGCAGCCTCCTGCATATAGAGTTTGCAGGGAAAGAGGAAGCTCTGGTATTTCTAAAAGCTTCCCGCAAAAGGTTATGTCCAGATGTAGCAGTTGTATAAGGTTGACGAAGGATGAAGGTAACCTCTCAATATGACTTCCACCAAGACATAGGAATTCAAGCTTGCGTTGATGCCCAAATGATGAGCGAAGTGCTTTCATACTCGTGAGTTCTAAGTTCAGTTCTTTCATATTATCTGATGTCAGTGTGAACTCCATAAGATTACAACACCCATCAAGGTCGAGATAACTAAAACTGCGTAAATGGATATCGGTTGCGGGTATAGTAAGGCGCATGCACCCACAAAGGTTCAAAGTCTCAAGGTTAGGCAAAGAGAAAACAGATGGGTGCAAACTGGTTAAACTAATACACTCCCTGAGGCACAGAACTTCAATATTTGTGGCTTTTGATAAATCCGGCAGCTCTTTCAATCTCAATGAGTTTCTGAGGTCAAGTTCTTTTAAATTCACCAGATTCTGTAATCAAACAAAACAAAATGACGATGTCATAGACTAAGATCAATTTTTTATTGCTTGAATTAGCAAAGAATTATAAGTGAGACTAATATTTACCTTCACTCCATCCCAAAGTTTTTCCATTCGACCCGATCCCAATATCAATATCACAAGCTTTTCCCCAGAAAATTTGTCTGGCAAGGATTTTAGAGGGTAAAAATCCCAATAAAGAAATCTTAGTTCAGTCGCCAAAAATTGAAGCTCTTCTTCAGCAACAAGTTGACTGTAGCAATTATAGTTATCGTACCCATGTATTTCCATGAATCTTAGTCTGCACATCTTAGCAAATATGTGAGGCATTAACTTTTGTTCCTTAAGTGCTTTCAAGTCAATTTGTATGCTTCTAATGGCCTCACTAACCTGTCACCAATATAGCAGAGAAGTTAGACATAATTTGGAACCATATTTCTCAAAAAAAAAATTCAGATGTTATATATTGTTGGGAATAGTCCAAGTGTGAGTCAAAGTCCCACATTGGATAGAAAAGACAAAGTTAAATACTATATAAGAATAAAGGCCCATAACAACATTGCCTTAAGGTTTTGGTGTAAAAGTGGTGTCTAAGGTCTTATATGTGTAAGACTAATGTCATATAACCATATAGAACCACAATCTCTCAATGACCATAACTATGTCATGACTATGACTATAAACCATATATGAAAAAATATAACCTATCAACTGGTATCAAGAGCCATTGTTCTTACTGCCGATAGAATGGAAGGAAATATGTCACACGTCGCAATTCCACTCTTTGATGGTGAAAGCTATGATCTATGGGCGGTAAGAATGCAAACATATCTAGAGGGGCTAGATCTATGGGAAGTTGTGGAGGAAGATGATGTTCCTCCGTATAACATATCACATATATCTCTTATATCTCTCATATTATCAAAAGCCCTAAAAATCCCAACATATATTTAGTTAGGCTTCAACCTTGTCATTTTCCAAAGCTTCATATGTGTCATCAGGATCCCACAAGCGGCTGCGGTTTACAGGGTTCTCAGTAGACTCTTGACGAACAATCTCCCAAGCCATTTCTTGTATACTGTCATGCATACATAACAAATTATCTTTGGAAAATGTTATAAGAGCTTTATCTTTAAGCCTTTCTAGTGCAACAACCACTGAGTTGTCTCTTTCACCATCTTTCAGTAAATATTTTAGACAGTCAATAGTTATCTTCAAACGCGATCTGCAAACAAAACATGCAAGATCAAGAAAAATCTGTTTCTCTTTGCGATCTAAATCGTCATAACTCAGCTTTATAACATCATAAACTTTTGTAGGAGGAACCATTTTAAGCTTGTCTATCTCACTTTCCCATACTTCCTCATTCTTACCATGTAGTCGATGAGCCAAAACTTTCAGAATTAGTGGAAGACCTTTGGCATAATGTACAATCCTTTTTGAGAGTTCATCGTACTCCCTTTGATGATCACTTTGGTTAAAGGCATTCAAATTGAAAAGTTCAAGAGCTTCATCTGAAGTCAATTCTCTAAGATGATATATCTCATCAGCTTTGCTAGCTTTAAGCACTTGCTCATCTCTGGTTGTTACAATTATGCTACTGCCTGATCCAAAATTGTCAACAGCTCCCAAAAGTTCTGTTATGTGATCTGAGTCATTCACATCATCAAGAATAATGAGAACCTTCATTTGACGAATTCTCCTAACAATATCTTCTGGCAGTGAATTGGGTGTGTCAATTTTCACATCTCCTAACAGAGCAGAAAAAATTTCTTCCTTCAAAGAAACTTTTCCTTTTCTACTTGACTGTTCTCTTTCATTGGCCAAAAAATAACAACCTTCATATTTAGACCGTAGTTTGTTGAATACTTCTTCTGCAAGGGTTGTCTTGCCTATACCACCCATACCCCAAAGTCCAATAAGACGGGCTTTTTCAGACTCTACATCTCTGTGTATCAATGATTCTACATCTGCAATTCTTTTATCGATTCCAACGAGCCCTTTTGAGATAACCACGGATTTCCTCAACCTCATCAGCACAAGATCTATTATTGCTTTTAGCATGTCAGCATCATTTCTATAAGACACCAACACACACAAAGAGAGACAAAATGAGTTAAAATCAATGGTATCAATATTAACTCATTTGGAATTGTGAAATTAGTTTTGGGACATGGGTTTTCAAGGTGCATCATGGAAAATTTCCTCCATTTCATACATCCTTGTCAGTGGATATTCCTTAACTAATTCAATGGATGAACTAAGGATTGGTTACAGCAGGATTTTAGCATAGTGGTGCTGGCTTAAATTATGCAAAAGTATTATTAACTAATAATCATATAAAGGCAAATATCATTTTGCTATTTAGCTAACTTGATATGCACATATACTACATAACAACTAGATAACATTGATCAACTATGTGGGGAAAGTGCTAACCGAAATTTTGATGACTCAATTCCAGATAAATCAGCAGACTTTTCGAAGACACGTCTCCAGAGTTGAACCTCACTCTTACGTTTTCTTGCATGCTCGGAGAATGCTTCTTTGTAACCTTGAGATGATTGATGCCGTACATCTGTAGGTGTTACATGGTAGAAAACAGGGATGACGGTATGTCCATATTTCTCTTTGCATTCAAGTATGGTCACAAGTTCTTTCAAACACCAACGAGAAGAAGCATATTCTGGTGAGAATATGATCAAAGAAATGGATGATCCTCCAATTGCAGCAACAAGTGACGGCCATAGTTCTTCCCCCTTTTCAAGCTTATCATCTACAAAGGCATTTATTTTCTTCACGTCAAAAGCCTCAGTCAGATGGCTAAGGAACCCATCGCGGATATCTTCACCCCTGAAGCTAACAAAAACATCATACTTTATTTTAGGTGAGTTGTTGTTTGAGATGGGTTTTTTCTCTACACCATTCAGTTTTGGAAATAACCTAGAGAAAATGAAAAGGAACACACAGAGAAATGAACAAGAGACAAAGAAATACAACATATTCAATTTGCCAAACACAGAGAAACAAGGTATGGTGTTGGATTGGAACAAAGTCCTCACTGGATCTTAACTCTATACACAATTCATTTGTAAAATCCAATAAACATGTAAATCAATTCAAAGAAAAACTTCAGAATATAAAGATGAGAAACATGGAGGGAGTTTCATTGACCTAGTATAAATGTAAGACTCGCATTTTTCTTTCTTTCTTCTCAAATCGATTTAAAGTAACATTTCACATTGAAAAATCAATCTAGATGACTCATTCTACCCCTTTTGATGGTCACTTCAGTTAGAGGCGTTGAAATTGAAAGTTCACATGTTTCATATCCTAATACAATTCGCTAATGTGCTATGTCTCATCAACTTTGTTACTTATCTCTCGTTGTTACAATTATTTTGCTACCAAATCCAAATTATCAAGTCTTTTAAAAATCATTTTCATTAGTTTCTAAATTATAAACATAAATATATTGATCTGACTTTAATCAGCTACATCTTCCTCTCTTCCATTTCAAATAACAAAAAGAATACGTAAATTTCAAAATACATTAACAAATAAATTTTAAAAAAATCAAATATGAGAATATGAGGATATATATAATACTTTTAAAATTTTTATACTCATGAAAACAGTTCTCTTAAAAATTTTCTTAAAGATCCATGGTATGATTATGTATTTATACTCATTTTTGACTTGAGGAGAATGAAAAACATGCAATAATTTTATTTTCAACAATAAGATATTCAAAATTATCTATATAAAAGAAGATATATTAACATATTTTAACTTAGAAGGAGGAATGAGTCTGCGAGTAGAGGTTATAACAAACAAAGCTAGCCCTATCTACATGATAGTATCCTTAAGACTTAAAAATGAATTTCTAATGTGAACGTTGGCCTATAAATTCTGACTACGAAACCCAGGCATGACTTTTGCTATGGGTATTTATGGAATCTCAGGGTTAGGGTCAAATGGTTTAGTGTTTCTTCATACATCACACACACGTGATCTGATTCAGTCTTCTCATAGCCATAACCTATGTAAATTGGAACACTGATACTTTTACTTTCGCCCTCGCCGTCAATAGTGATCACTTACATCCAATCTAACAACATCTGTGCTATGGTACTTACCAAGAGATCAATAACTATAGAATCATTTCTTGTCTTATACTCCAACCACTTTGGAACACTACTTCCTGGATACACGTAAACACTTTGAATAAGAATCACAATTATCATCATTCACAAGTTTGGGCAGAGAGAAAATAGATGGATGAACACCAGTCAACAAACAAGAACGCCTAAGAAGAAGTACTTCTAGATTTGTGGCTTTAGATAGATTTGGTAGCTTCTTTAAATTTTGTGATCGAGTAAGGTCAACTTGTTTTAAATTCACCATATTCTGCAATATAATGAAACAAAATGAAGATATCATCACACCAAGCTAAATTGCTTAACTTTGCATTGCATGCCTTGAATTAACACAAACTAATAATAACAAAGAGGCACTACCTTCACTCCATCCCACAGTTTTGCCATTCTGCCATTTCTCAATTTCAACATTACAAGTTTCTGTGCAGAAAAATTCTCTAGCAAGGATTTCAGAGGGTATTACCAAGAAAGAAACCTTAGCTCAGTTGCCAGAATTTGTGGACCTTTAAGAAGAGTAAGTTCATCATAAGAGTACATATTCTATGTTAAATTTTCTTGTACATCAGTTGTTCATTAAAATATCAAAAAGATCTTTTATAGTGATTTTATGAACATTGTTATCTAATCGAGTTATTGAATATAAAAGTGTCATGTGTCGCATAGTCTCTTAGAAGGAAACAATAAAATACTTATTACGTGCTTGCTACCGGTGTCCTTGCCGTTTCGACCTAACATGTTTTTGGATACCAACACCACTTCCGGAATATCAATCATCATCGGTATGATTGAGTACATATTCTCAAAATTTTGTTTATTTTTTCTAGTATGCGTGACACTTTAGAGACTTTTTATAATATAGTTTTATTCTGGTCTGATCTAGAAGTAGGCCATGATTATTGTCTCTTCAGACAGAAATATTATTTTGGTTATTAGAGGAATAAATGTAGATTGTTTTTATCATACGTGTAGGATCTTAGTCAATGGTTATGAATTTGTTTCTCTAGCTCTAACACCATCTCCATCTAATATTCATCTTAAAAAAGAAAAGTACATATAAAAATGTAATTAACATGAATATTTAGTTGTAACAGATAAGTAACAACAGCTATTACTAGAACAACATACATACACAAGTCTCATAATATACTTTTAACAAAATTATACAAAAAAAGAAGTAAAATTGACTTCGTGGCAACAAGTATATTGTCTATTATCCTTCTCTGCACTTGCACCTGCAAGATATTGCCAATGGTCTGCAGGAAGTAAAGCTTATTCTAAACTTATTGTTCACCTGACTCATCTTTTTGGAATCACTTTGCCCTCAGACATATGAAGGGAAGGTACAAAGCCTTCATGTGTTGGAGCTCCTAGGCATCATGTTTGATTACGACTTTTCATCTGATAAGAGAAAATGAAAACTGTTGAATACATGAGTTTGAACCTCAAATAGTCCTTGGCTAAATCTTTGTTCTATACCCTATCCAAAATTTACTACTTTATGAAATTTATTGTGGTAAACATTTCGACATTACAAGTAAAATAGGATGTTTTTAAAATTTATTCAATAAAACTACAAAATTGTGTAAGATCTTTTTACGTTTCATATGAATACATCTGATTATAATTCATTCACATTCCTAGTAAAATAAGATCTTTCAAAAAATAACTCAATAAAATTACAGTATTAGATGAGATTTGTTTTGAAAATGAACTTACAAATTTTAAAATTATAACATATTTCAGTGCTATAATAGCTCTAGACATCATAGGTTTTTCAGAAAATAAAAAATTAAAGTTCTACTAAACTTAGATCAAAATATCATGCCAAAAGAAATGAACTAGTTACCTGGGATTATTGGGAAGATATGAAGTACAACTGATTGTAGTTGTTCAATGAAATTGGTACATAGAGTCACCCAATTCCATTTGCTGCATGAAACTGCTATATGACGATGTTCTTACTATGCTCACCCCGAATCCACGTGATGGAAACGCCCGATAATATTTGCCATTGCTTCTAACGTTGATTTTAAACCTTGTGAGATTTTTGGCTATGCTATTTAGGAAGTTGGAACATCTTTGGTCATACATCACAACCACTTCACATGATTTGACAGACCAAAACATATAACTTAGTTTCAGTCTAACTTCGTCGAATATACCTTTACCCTCACAATCAGTTATAGCGATGCTAAATTCAAGCTTATCAAGTTCTTCGAAGAGTACGAAGCCCAAAATGAAGCCATATACAGGGGAAGGTGGAGCAGAAGAGAGATCTATAATTACATAATCTTTTTTCGACTTAAACTCCAACCATTCTGGAACACTGCTTCCTGGATACCCATAAAAGGCTTGATAAGATTCATACTTCTTGTCATAATCGTTGTAATTTTCAAAATCATCTTGCTTTGGTGCAGATAGGTGTTGGTTAGCAAATTTCATCACGTTTATTCGTGCATTCAACCCAATAGCCTCTAGAGAATGTTCATCCAAGTTCCTGCATTTGAAGAACAAAACCTGTTTTCTGTTTTCCTTTAATTGTTCAACTGCCGTTGAATGGAAGAATACAGTCTTCAATGATTCGCAGCCGGCAGCATATAGAGTTTGCAGGGAAAGAGGAAGCTCTGGTATGGTTACAAGGTTCCAGCAAAAGGATATGTCTAGATGTAACAGTTGTGTATTGGAGAAGAATGCAGGTAACCTCTCAATAAGACTTCTACCAAGACTTAGCAATTCAAGCCTGCGTTGATGCCCTAATGATGAAGGAAGTGCTTTCATCCTCGTGAGTTCTAATCTCAGTTCTTTCAAATTATCTGATTTCAGTGTGAACTCCTTAAGATTATAACACCTACTAAGGTTGAGATAACTGAGCCTGCATAAATGGAGATCGGTTGCGAGTATAGTAAGGGACTCGCACCCACAAAGGTTCAAAATCTCAAGTTTAGGCAAAGAGAAAACAGATGGGTGCACACTGTTTAAACTCAAACAACGCATGAGGCACAATACTTCAATATTTGTGGCTTTTGATAAATCTGGCAGCTCCTTCAAGTTTTGTGAGTTTCTGAGGTCAAGTTCTTTTAAATTCGCCAGATTCTGTAATAAAATAAAACAAAATGACGATGTCACTAGAGTTAGATCAATTTCTTATTGCTTGAATTAGGAAAAACTTATAAGTGGTACTCATATTTACCTTCACTCCATCCCAAAGTTTTTCCATTCCACCCGATTCCAATTTCAATATCACAAGCTTTTCACCTGAAAATTTGTCTGGCAAGGATTTTAGAGGGTAAAAATCCCAACAAAGAAATCTTAGTTCAGTTCCCAAAAGTTGAAGCCCTTCAGCAACTAGTTGACTGTAGCAATTATAGTTACATTCCCCATATATTTCCATGAATCTTAGTCTGCTCATCTTAGCAAATATGTGAGGCATTAATTTTTGTTCCTTAAGTTCTTTCAAGTCAATTTGTATGCTTCTAATGGCCTCACTAACCTGTCATCAATATAGCAGAAAAGTTAAACAGCATTTACAACCACATTTCTCACAATAAATAAATATTCAGATGCTATATATTTATTTAGGCTTCAACCTTATCATTTTCCAAAGCTTCATAGATGTCATCAGGATCCAACAACCGGCTGCGTTTTCCAGGGTCTTCAGTAGACTCTTGACGAACAATCTCCCAAGCCATTTCTTGTATACTATCATGCATACATACAACATTATCTTTGGAAAAAGTTACAAGAGCTTTATCTTTAAGTCTTTCTAGTGCCACAACCACTGAATTATCTCTTTCACCATCTTTCAGTAAATATTTTAGGTAGCCAATGGTTATCTTCTCACGTGATCTGCAAAGAAAACATGCAAGATCAAGAAAAACTTCTTTTTCTTTTCGATCTAAATTGTCGTAACTCAGCTTTATGACATCATAAACTTTTGCAGGAGGCACTTTTTTAAGCTTGTCTAGCTCACTTTCCCATACTTCCACATTCTTTCCATGTAGTCGATGAGCCAAAAATTTCAGAATTAGTGGAAGCCCTTTGGCATAATGTACAATCCTTTTTGAGAGTTCATTGTACTCCCTTTGATGAACACTTTGGTTAAAGGCATTCAAATTGAAAAGTTCAAGAGCTTCATCTGAAGTCAATTCTCTAACATGGTATATCTCATCAGCTTTGTTAGCTTTAAGCACTTGCTCATCTCTGGTTGTTACAATTATGCTACTGCCTGATCCAAAATTGTCAACAGCTCCTAAAAGATCTGTTATGTGATCTGAATCATATACATCATCAAGAACAATGAGAACCTTCATTTGACGAATTCGCCTAACAATATCTTCTGGCAATGAATTTGGTGTGTCGATTTTTACACCTCCTAACAGTGCAGAAAAAATTTCTTTCTTCAAAGAAACTTTTCCATGTCTACTTAACTGTTCTCTTTCATTGGCCAAAAAATAGCAACCTTCATATTTGGACGTTAGTTTGTTAAATACTTCTTCTGCAAGGGTTGTCTTGCCAATACCACCCATACCCCAAAGTCCAATTAGACGGGCTTTTTCTGACTCTCTATGTATCAATGATTCTACATCTGCAATTCTTTTATCGATTCCAACAAGCACTTTTGAGTTAACCAGGGATTTCCTCAACTTCGTGATCACTAGATCCACTATTGCTTTTAGCAGGTCCGCATCATTTCTATAGGACACCAACACGCAAAGAGAGAAAAACGTCAAAGTCAATGTTATGAAAAATTTCCTTCCTTTCATCCATCCTTCTCAGTGGAGATTCCTTAACTACTAAATTCAATGAATCAACAAAACACTGGTTTAATCAGAATTCTAGCATAGTGGTATTGGCTTAAATTATATGTCATGCAAAAGTATGAATTTCTTAGCATATAAAGGCTTATATCATTTTGTAATTTAGCTACCATGATATGCACATATACTGTATGACCACTAGAAAACATTGATCATCTATGTGGAAGAAAAAAGAGCTAACCGAAATTTTGATGACTCAATGCCAGATAAATCAGCAGACTTTTTGAAGACACGTCTCCAGAGTTGAACCTCATTCTTATGTTTTCTTGCATGCTCAGCGAATGCTTTTCTGTAACTATCAGATGATTGATGCCGTACGTCTGTAGGTGTTACATGGTAGAAAACAGGGATGACAGTATGTCCATATTTCTCTTTGCATTCAAATATGGTCACAAGTTCTTTCAAACACCAACGAGAAGAAGCATAGTCTGGGGAGAATATGATCAAAGAAATGGATGATCCTTCAATTGCAGCAACGAGTGATGTCCATAGCTCTTCCCCCTTCTCAAGCTTATCATCTACAAAGGCATTTATTTTCTTCACATCAAAAGCCTCTGTCAAATGGCTAAGGAACCCATCACGGATATCTTCACCCCTGAAGCTAACAAAAACATCGTACTTTATTTGAGTTGAGCTTTTATTTGACATGGGTTTTTTCTCGGCACCATTCAGTTCTCGGAATAACCGAGAGAAAATGAAAAGGAACACACGGAGAAATTATCAAGTGACGAAGAAATACAACATATTCAATTTGTTAAACAAGGAGAAACTGGATTGGAACAAGTCAAGACTGGGTCTTTCTTTGTACTCAACAACAACAACAGAACATGTATGAACCAGAAGGTATATAATAGGAAGGAAATGAAGTTTGAAAGTGGAAAAATTGTAGGTTTTATCACATGACAAATACATTCATAAAACCAGCTTCTTCTTTATAAGAATGCTTCCTTTATGCCTTCCCTCTTCTTTTCTTCCTTCCTTTCCTTTGACCAAAAAGAAATAATTGATGGTGGTTGAGCATCAATTATAATATATATATATATATATATATATATATATATATATAATGTGATAATTAAATCTAAGAGACCGAGAAAATCAATTAAAATGTAAACATGATAATATAATATTTAAACTTGACTATCACATGGGTTGATTCTCTTCATGTCCAGACCTAAGTAAGACAAAAAGAAAAAGAAAATCATGGGATATTACAGGAAGGAAAACCTGGATCAACATGAACCACAAACAACCAAATTCCATTTGTTTAATGAAATTGACACTTTGAGTCACGCAATTCCATTTTCTGAATGAATTTTTTATACGTTGAGCGGCTTACAAGGCTAACGCCAAATCCTTTCAAAAACTTGTGACAGTGCTTCTTCGACTGTAGCTTGGATTCTAAACCTTGTTTGGTTTTTGGCTCTGTTGTTTAAGAAGGTAGAACATCTTTCTTCACACATCACACACACGTAATCTGATACCTTCATTCTCTCCATCGATAGTGATCATTACTTCAAATCTATCAACATCTGTGTTATGGTACTTACCAAGAACAAAGCAGAAAATGAAATCAATAATTATAGAATCCTTTCTTGTCTTATACTCCAACCACTTTAGAACGCTACTTTCTGGATACACGTAAAAACCTGAATAAGAATCACAATTATCATCGTCACAACGGTCAACATGATTGTGACTGGGTGTAGATATTTGCTGGTTTGCATATTTCATCACATTGATTTGAACATTAAATTCAATAGCCACCATAGTCTGATTATATATCTAAGTTCAAGCATTTCCAGAACAGAATCCCTTTCCTGTTTTCCTTTAATTGTTTTTCCATGCTTCACAATGTCATTTAGTTCCCACAACCGACTACCTTTTCCAGGGTCTTCAACGGACTCTTGACGAACAATCTCCCACGCCATTTCTTGTAAACTATCATCTATAGATACAGTATTATCATCAGATATCAAAAGCCAGAGAATTATAACTATCATTATCTTTCAATAAAGACTTTAGACAATCCACATTTACAGCTACATGAGTTCTTTCCGAGAAAGAAACATGCAATGCAAGATCAAGAAATATTTCCTTTGCGATCTAGACTATCATAACTCAGTTTCGTTACTTCATAAACTTCTTTAGGAGGCTTTTTCTTAAGCTTTCCCAACATACTTTCCCATTCTTCTGTATCTTTTCCATGATGAAGACCAGCCCAAACTTTCACAACCAATGGAATTCCTTGTGCATAATCAACCACCCTTTCAGAAAGCTCTTTGTACTCCTGCACATGATCAATTTTGACATTATATCCTAATAGCTTAGAAAACATTTTTTCCTTCAAGGAAATTAGCTCATGTTTGTTTGATCGATATGTTTACCTGGTCACAATTTACTCTGGCAGCGATTTTGAAAACTGATGATAATATAATATGGCGGTTTCAAACGAATTACCTTAACAATCACCATTTATTACATTATATAAACTGATGATTTTCTGGGTAAAATACCGCAATTAAATGTTAAGAAGAAATTGAATATACCGCCACTTACAAATGTTGTAATTGACACTATCTTTACGACATTTATAACAATCGCTATTATCAAATATTGTCATCCAAATACTTTACTATTTACTAAAATATTGTCATCCAAATACTTTATTATTTACTATATCCATGTATATTTGTAATTTAATAATTTTTTTTAGTAATGAAAATTTAAAATATATAAAAAATAATACTACAAGATGTTAACTCTTTGACAAATGTACCAATTCGTTACAAGTAGTAAAAATGGAAGTTCAAGTATCATTTTTTCAAAGAATTTGTGTTCGTTTGTCTAATTGTGATTATTTATAAATTTTAGCAATAATGTCAACATAAAAAGATTGGTTTAATTTAAGAACAACATGCAAAATTAATAAATACTAAAGTTATAAAAGAATTTAGGAAAGACTTCACCAAGGTTGGATTTCATGAACCATACGAACGCAATATTTTCTACACAATTTCTCTATCTTGCTTAGACATCTTCATCATAAGCATACTAGCCCATAATTCCTTAGAAGCAAGTTCTAAGTCCAATATGTCAAAACATTAATTCCTTAACTATTTTAACACATGACTTGCATTAAGATTTGATATATAGAATGACCTAGAGATTACGTCTATTCCTAGAACCCAATCTCATGGTTGTTCTATCCAAGGTTAAGTCCCAATTCATTTTTCAATAATTAGATACAACCAAATAGCAGGTATTTTCATCATGCACATTAATAGTTTGAGATAGAACATATGAACAATGAAAGAGATTACATTGCATAGGAAAATTACAAAGAGTATAAGTTCATTACATCTAACTCCAATGAAATAGGAGCTTAGTCACTCCTAGGCATCTAGAGAACAAAGAGTATAAGTTCATTACATTCTCTGGTCCTGTCGCGTTTCCACACTCCAGCACACACCAGTTTTGTGTAACTTTCGAAAATATAACCACTTCAAAAAACCGTCCACTCGCTGGGCGAGATGACCTACTGGGCTATCTCGCTGGGCGACTGGGCATGCTCGCTGGGCGACTGGGTCTGACAGAACAACCTCACTTCTTCTTCGATCCTTCACTCTCCTATACAATAATCTCCAATAAAACACAAAATATATCTAACCTAAAAACAACCTAAAACTTTCCACAAAACACATGAATAAAAACAATTAAGAGGTCCAATCAAATAAGAATAATAAGTATTTTTCATACTTATCACAAGATAAATTAACAAACATCATCTTTCATCAAACATAACAAAACAATTACATCAGAGTATCATGTTCAAGTATCCAAACAAAAAGATAACATTATAAGTTTATCATGTAATTCTGCAACTAAAGTTTTTATCATAATTCTAACATATTTTGCTTCCACCACATAATCTGATTACATCATTTGGAGATGAAAAGTTCCTCCTAATATTTGATGCCTACAATAAATAGAAAATAAGAATATAAATGATCGAATTAAATGTGTAAATACAATAAGTTTAAGTTGAAGAATAGAAAATTGGAGGGAATAACTCTTTCTTTTTTGCCATATTAAAAAATAAGAGAGAATCAGAAAATTAAAATAAATACGGATTTATTACAAGAATGATAGTTAAAAACGATATATTTCATATGTAAAATATGAGAGTTCTGTAATTATCATATTATAATCTAAAAAAACAATAATTTTAAACAACCGACACAGTATAAAACTTTTTTGTAACGTGTATTTTGGAAAGCTTGTTATGAAAAATTCATTTTAAAACACTTTTTCAGGAAGATATTATATACATTTGGCGAAATTTGTTCCAGAAATCTTGTCCAAAAACTTGTTTCCAAACATATTCGTGCCTAGAAATTTTGTTATAAAAATCCCATTGCAAAAATCTTATTGTGAAAATTCAGTTCTTCAAATCCCATGGTAAAAGTTATATTCTGGAAATTCTAGAAAGCTTATTCCAAAAAAAATTATAAAATGAGTAATCTGGTAGTTATTTTCACGAAAGTAACTACCAGATTACTCATATTTTAATAAATATCATTTTCAAAATTGGGAGTGTGAAAAAATATTGTTTGGGTGCGGAAAAGAAAAGTCAAGAGAAATTACGTATAGACAGTTCAAATGTAGCCTACTTGCAACAGGTAAAGTATAAGTAAGCATAACTACTTTAACTATTTCTTCTTGAACCTCCAAAATTTCTAAGTTCACTCTTCGTAAATATGGCTTCTAGATTACTTGCTCTAAAAACTTTTCAAAACAAGTTTTTTGAAATTTTCAAAACATGATTTTTGGAACAGAATTTCTAAGAAAATAAATTACGAAATAAATTTTTAAGATCTTTGGAATACATGAAATGCATTTAGAATAAGATTTCTCTAACAAAATATTCAAGACAAGTTTTTCAGAATATATGTCGCACCTTTCAGAACAAGTATTTCAGAATGAGATTTTCAAAATAAGTGTTTTTTTGGTAGACATAAAACGTTTTTCAAAATATGAGGTGCAACAAATAATTAAAAAATAAATCTCAATTTCTTTTGACTAATTTTTCCAACAGTTCCTAACTTTTTTTTCTCTCTTTATATAATATAGAAGAAAAATAACTTGTTTTAACTATATTTTGAATTATACAATACAAATCATAAACTTACATTGAATAATATAAAATAGAATTATGAATTGAAATTTTGAACTATAATTTTAAATTATATAATGACTTAATTAAGTTTAAGTGCTTTGGTATTTTCATTTAAGTTCAAATTAAATTTTCTTGGTTTAATAAATACTTAAAAAATTTATATTTTTTAATTGAGTTTTTTTTTTCCATAATATGGAAGAAAACTAAATTATAAAAACATGTTATTTTTTATTTTCAAACTATATTTTGAATTATACAATGCAAAATTATAGGTTTAAATTAAATAATATAAAACAGAATTATGAATTGAAAACTTTAAAATATAATTTTAAATTATATAATGACTTAATTAAGTTTAAGTTCCCAATTGATTTTGTGTCTCAGAAGGGTATGATGTGTCATTTTCGCAAGTTATATTATTATATTTACCGTATCATGTCATGATTATATTTTATTATAATTTCCTTTTATTTTGGCATGAAAACAATACATATTAATTTGATATCTATAAATTAGGAGTTGATCCTATTTTATTAGTTTAGATTTCGATCTTATTTGATGTATATATCGACACATTGTGATCAATAGAAGACCTGGTTTTTGGGAATATATTTTGATAGTATTTTCATTTAAGTTTCAGTTAAATTTTTTTTATTTAATAAGTACTTAATATTATTTTTATATTTTTTATCATTTAATTTTTTTCATTAACTGAAGACTAATTTTTATTATTTTTATTAAAAACATGTTGAAGAACAACGTGATTATCATACTCTAGGTACAGTATACAATAACTAAAATTACCATCATTTAAACGTTTTTATTTTGTAATAAAAGAGTCAAAAAGCCCGCAGAGAAATTCGTCAACAGGAAATCATTTTCAAAATAGTATGGAAGTAGAAGAAGAAAAATTAAAGCCGACAATAATGTTAGTATAATATACTATGTAAAATGCTCATTTGAACACATTTTTTTATTATTAATTAAAATTTACCGAAAATCAAAATTTTAACCTCTAATAAGTATCACTCAATACCACATGTATAATGTTGTCGTAAAAACTTTGTTTCGTAGTGAAAAAGGATGTTTTGAATTGTTAGCCATATTCTTTATACAGACACTTTTAGTAGCACTTCAAAATTCAAGTTGAACCAATTATTGTCATTACTTTGCAGGATGGATAAGAATACAAAAGAGAAAGAAGAAATCATTATTCTCTTATTCTTTATTCTTTATACAATCTTTTGTGATAATAAATCTTTTCCACGCCTATTATTAGTTCCATTTTCCAGTTAAGATGTGATGTAGAATGTTTGTGCCATATCCAATCCATTATTGAATCTCCTTTCTCATTTATCTATTGAATTTCTTCACATATTATTTTTCCTTTCTTTGGTTATAGATTTCTAATTAGACCTGTAAATCTATTGGATTTGGTGAACATATCACTTTTAATTTAAAATTTTAAAGTAACGAAGTCATGATTTTATATAGTATTTAATTTTGTTTAGTTTTATACATATAAAGTATTTGACATCATTTTTATCACAAAATCTTAAAATAATAGTGTTATGAGTCTTTTATTTTTAGGTTTAATTAGTCGGATGATATCCTTCAGATGTATCAGTTTGATATCCGCTTTTAAAAATGTGTCAATCTAGTTTCAATTTTTGAAAAATTATCTTAATCAGATCCCTTTCAGACCAAAATTACTAAAGTCGTTAACTTAATTTATGACTTTTACTTCTAAATTTTAATCTAAATATCAATACTTAATTTTACAAGTCATTTTAAATATCAATATCGTTAATGATGTTAATAATTTTTTTGCTGAAAAGGACCTAATTAAGGTATTTTTTCAAAAATTAAAACTCACATATTTTTAAAAACGGATACCAAATTGACACATCTAAAAAAAAGTGATTATTATCTGACTAATCAAACATAATTTTTATAGCGTTTAATTTTATTTATTCTTTCAATATAAAACTTTTGACTTACTTATACTATTTTCAAAATGAATGAGCTTGGATTTTGTCTTTAACATTGTGAATGGAGGCATGAGTGTGTGAAACATGAGATGTTGAAGGTGGTGTGGTGCAGAAGAAATGAAAGCAGGCGAGTGTTAGCTGTAATGTGATTAAGAATAGAAAAGGAACGTGTTTAACAATGTTTCGTGGGCTCTCACATCATATCACAGTAGTGACAAAGTGTGGCGTTGTCGTTCTCGATGAGGAAGAAGAAAGGGTGTTGTCCGTACAGACAGACAGATAGATTTGTTTGTGATCCAGAATTGGATGCCGTGGAGCATTGTGAGCCTATTATAGGGCCTTCCTCACTTCCACCACTTCACCTACAATTTGCAACAACTCTTCCCACCAAACATCTCATCCTTTACGCTTTACACCTCATCCCACTCTTCAACAATAATCCCAAATTAGACTAAACTACAAAAAATAAACCACGTCACTCGTCTCTTATCAAATCATTTAAGACGTTTTCTAGGAATAAAATTACGATCAAATTTATATAGTGTTTAATTTTGTCTATTATATATAATGAAACTATTCTTAATAATTACTATTGTGATTATATGTATTTTTTTCATCATATAGGTTATGATCATGGAGCGATTGTAATTTTATATATATAAGATATTAATCTTATATATATATAAGACATTTGACATTGCTTTTATCTCAAAATCTTAAGATAATGATGTTACAAGTCTTTATTCTTATATAATGTTTAATTTTATTTATTATATTTAATGTGAAACTTTTAACTCACGTTTAAACTATACCTAACAAATACTGTCCGACTTAATTTGGATAAAACTACCTTATAATCATGAAGTGTTAGTGTAATTGTCTCTTATGTGTGTAATCTGTTTGTATGGTCTGGTTCTTCCATCTAACGGATAATTATAAGAATTAAGTTTGAATCTAATTATTCTATAGGTCAAAATTGCTCTCATATTTATATAACTCAAGTGGGCACTGACAGTAATTATTATGAGATTCTGAAATTTTATCAATACATTCTTTCATATCAAACACTACTGTGTTTCAACAGTAGATAATATGATAAATGATCCAACATTAATGTATTTAAGATATGTTATGTCTTCTTAGATTTGAGTTTATATCTCATTCAATGAAAGTTCATTCATTCACTTGTAGATATTATTTTTGACATGTATGAGATTTAGTTCTTTCTAATACAATGATTTGGATTGAAGTCCTAGATTTGGTCAACTTAAGTACTTGAAAGAAAGTTTTTTTTTTTTTTTATCCTCTTTAATGCTCTTGTTGCACCTGTTTCAAACAGCTTCAACATTTAATTAATGTTAATACCTGAATTTTATTTTATTTTTTGCCAAGGCTAATTTGTACTTTGACATAATAATTGACCCTACCCAACGAAATACACTGTAGATTATGTCACCCCTGTATGTGATACAAAATACCAATGTGAAATTCATATAGAAATTCTAAGCATTTTTTTTTCTGCATCAGGTAGAATAATTTCACTACTAATAATTATTAACTGTGAGAATAAGAATTGTACTTTATGCAAATAATCTGAACTGAACTTTGAGACTCTTCTGCACATGCATGGTTGTCCCACAAATGTCCAAAGGGTGGTTGGCATTTAGTTTTGCCTCAGACTTGGAAACTACAATGTTCAGATCCTCTGAAAGCAAAAGGACTCTAAGCTAACTTTCTACACAAACTTTTTTTTTTTTTATTTTTTTATATTATTATTATTATTATTATTTTCATTTTCTATTTGAAGTAAATAATAATAAATCATGTGGGGCTCTCCCATGAGTGACTATATTACAAAACATGAGGGTCAAATTTGATTAAGTTATCTAACTACTTTTTTTCTTTTCACTTTTTTTTTTCTCAATGAAGACAAGTTTTTGACTTTGCTTGCCCAAAGCTAGGTTTATTATCGTTGTTCTCTAATCATCCTACTATAGTAGGACCATTTCAATTTGGATTTTGTGTATCCTTTCAAAATCAAAACTTTCTTAATATGAACAATTTATGGGACCATAACTACCTCTCACACCCCCACCTTATCAGAATATACCAGATTTGTTATTAGGTTCACCTTGTATTGGGATTACTAATGGTGAAACTTTCATGATTTCACTTCTCCATAATCAACAATGGATATGGATCCTCTACCATCAAATAAACTTTTTCATAGTTTACAAAAAGGCATGTTTCTTTAATTATAAATTCATATGCTAATTTTTATATATAACAAAATAATAAAAAATGTCTCCCTTTTAGAAAGTACATCACCCCATCTTAAAAGTCAAATTCAATGACATTTGATATCAATTAGCACATTATATCAATAACAATTATGACTTTTCCAAACTTTTTTTATATATATAGAAAGGGTGAAAGAATGGTATGATTATTTATATTATCATCCCCATTACAAATTCTTATGTATGATCAACTTATACTATTTTTTATATAAGTCATCTTCAAATCTATATCTATCATAACTTTTGAGTGTCATTCCTCATATTCATCACTTTTTTTTTTTGTTTCTTCATGTTTCTGTGCTCACCCAAGAAGCGTGGAATGATGAAATATTTAAAGTGATATACACCCAATGGAAAAACAATAAAAAAAAATATGAAGAGGGTAATTAATTAAAAGAAAAAGGTATAAAGAGAGGTGGTGGAAAGAAGTGTAGGATGAGCTGGTTGATTTGAAATGAGAGGGGAAAAACTTGTAAGTAGGGGAGACCCTCGAAGTGCAAAGAGAAAGAGTACCACTTAAAGGGGTTGGAGTCATGTGAGGTGCATTTATAGTGGGGTTTTAGTGTTTTTGTTTTTTAGTGGCACATGGGAGAGAATCCCTTATGTGGGTAGTTGTGAAAAGCAACAAGCATGTGAGGCCATGTGCCATTCAAAATTGACCACTCTCACTATTTTGCACACTCACATTCATACACATTACACACTCATATCTTTGTGTTGTACCTTCTTATGCACACTCTTTTCAATTATCTTTTTTTCTTCTTGGTAACAACTAACAAGAAATACTTACCTATTTTATTCAGCATGGTTAAAATCTAAGTGTAAAAATGTAAAAAATGTAAAATGCTTGTATGCTATTAAAGAGAAATTTATGTTAGATAACTTGTTAACCACTCTTAACCTAATCATATTTTATATTTAGAAGATTTTGAAGTCAAGATTTGATTTAAAGAAGGAACACAATTGTAACCATTTATTGATATGTGGTTGTACAGAGTCCCTATAATCAGTTTCCTACAGAAACTTGTGTTTGTAGGCCTGTGGTCTTCTTTTTGTGCGTGTGCTTGCGTCCATACCTGGTTCTGATGGAAATTATTATAAACCAATTTCCTTATCACTCCAATTATTCAATTACATGGGGCCTCCTCATGTCAAGGAAAAATTAAAAATTTATTTGCTAGTGAACTTCACTCCCTCATCTCAAAAACCCCTATAACTTCAACAATCCTCAACACTAACTCTACCACAACCACACCATTCCCTAAAAGCTTGTTTTTGCCTTCTTTTTCCTTAACATTGCTGACAAAAAACAACCACTACTACCTCTGTCTCTCCCCCACCTTTTTTTTCTTTGCACAATTTTGCACCCTTTTAGCTTCTATTCCCACTCACAATAATTCTTCTTCTCCATCTTCTTCTTCCACCCTTTATGCTTCTTCCTTACACTTATTTTTTTTCTTTAGATACAAAAGGTGTTTGTTCGGAATATTACACAAACACATGGAGGGTCAACAACCTGCTAAACGCAGACGCGTATACTCACTCGAACCCAACAAAGTGGAACAAGCAGCGTTTGCTAGAAGCTACATGAACTATTTGGTGCCGGCATTGATGAAGATCAAGGAAAGAATTACCTCTTCAGAGCACTGTGATGATATTCAGAATGTTGTCAAGTATGAAGTGGACATGGCAATGGTGCACTCGGCGCAGGGTTTTGCATGGAGCGATGCTCTAAGCGTGAAGCTTCAGAGAAATAATAGAGCCAATGCAGATAGTGACACAACCAGCAATGAAGAGGCTGGTGAAGCTTCATCAAGGGTTTGTGGCAAAAGTGGTGAAATGGTGCCATTGAACAACCATTTTCCTTCAAACCCTAGCTTGAAGCCTAGAAGAAGAAGAAGGGGTTTGAGAGAAGAAGAAGAAGATGAAGATGAGTTGAAGAGCCTTAGAATGTTGATACCTGGTGGAGAAGAGATGTGTAGTGAACAAATGGTGACAGAGCTTCAAAGCTATGTAAGCTGTTTGCAAATGCAGGTGAACATTCTTCAGTGCCTCGCAGAGACACATTGATTCATTCATATGTTTCTGCTTTTTTGCTTTTTTCATAAAGCCATTACCACTGTTATTATATGTCTCTGTGTTCCACATATAATATATATTCTCAATTACCAAATCAACTTCATCAATATTCTATCTTTTGCTAGCTATAATGTATTCTGAATATCGTGTTGTATATATAGATATATTTTTTCTTTTTTCAATCTGTCGAAGAGAACAAGTTAAAGAAAAGAAAAGGAATTAACAATGGTCTGGTATAATGTTTGTGAATGTCGTGTTTGATTAAGACGAGGTACAATGCGGTTTCGATTATTTCAATGTTTAGTTTATAATAATGAATACAATAGTATTTCAGAGGAATGAAAGTTTGACAGTTAAACTAACTTCTGGTGTTAGGTGAGTAAGTACTATTAGATATTCAAGTTACACACGCAGAATCATATGATATGATTAATCTTCTTTCTTTTTCTTTCTTTTTTTTCCTTTTTCGTTTTCCAACACCACCATTGTTGGCCTAATTTACGCGTTCTGGGACCACAAAACATGTGTTTCATTCATGCGTCATGAAGAGAGGAGTGAGATCTAAAAGTCGTTTGACTCAAGCTTAGTCACTAATGTTTCCAACTTCATGTTAGTCAAATTCAATATCTTCTGTCTTCACAAAGCAAGGAATCATTATTAATAATTAATGGATAACTTTTTTATTAAATTATGATAGTTAAGATGCATTGATATAACATTAAATCATGCACTTTATTATGAAATTCTAAGGAATGCATCTCAAATCTTTCCTTTTCTTTGCCGTAAGCAACTACCATTCTCTAATATATGTAATATAACTATTATATGTACCCATGGGACTTTTAAAAATTATAATATACTTATTATATTAATTTGAATTTCTAAAAATATATAATTGTTTTAAACAATATATTACGATTGAGTTTATCATAATAAAGACTTCAAATTAAATTTTAAATGAAATATCGATTAGACAATAAAAAAACATAGAGTAAATTTTCTAAGAATAAAAAGGTCAGACGATGTACAAAATGTTGAGCAAATTTGATAAAAATGCAAAAGTTAGATGATACACAAAAATGTGAAGAGTAGATCATATAAAACTTTAAATGATAAACCACAAGGAAACTCTTAAATAATAACTATTTTTAGTGATAAAAAATTGTTAATAACTATAGTGACCAATTTAGATATTAATTTAAAAAAAAATATTGGTTACTAAAATAGTCACTATTACAAATAAAAAAAAATTATAACTGATTACTAAATTGATCACTAATTAATTATAGACTAATTTTGAAACTAATTTTCTTTTGGTAGCCAAAACTTTGGTATCTAATCTTTAGTGGCCAATTTATAAACTAATTCTTTTGGTATCGAACCTTGGTAGCTAAATATTAGAAACCAATTATAATTTTTTTTATAATAGTGACTATTTTAGTAACCAATACATTTTTATTTTGTAAATTGGTATCTAAATTGGTTATTATAGTGACTAAACATTTATTTTCTCTATAATTGTTTACTCCCAATTTATTTTCTTTGTATTTTTATTTTATCTCAATTTACTCCCAATTTTTTTAAAAAAATTGAACAATTATTTATTAAATGTTTATTGGAATTGAAAAAAAATATTTTTATTAGAATTGAAATTTTTATTAAATATTTTTAACAAAATTAAGTTTATTCAAATTTATATTTCATTAAACTTTATTTAAAATTGTTTTCAAATTTCAAATTTATTTGTTTTAAATTGTTATAAAATTGTTTAAAATTATTTTAAAATTTTACATATGAATTTATGTAATTGTTATTTTTAAACCAACTCAAACATTTGTATAAAAATTATTATATTTTACACATTTTAAAAATATACAATTATTTAAACTATAAATTCAAATTAAACAACAATATTTAAAATATGATGTAATAAAATATCACTACAAATAAATTTCAATGTAAAATATAAATTTTAAAAGAGTTGAAAGGTTTGATAAATTTATTTTATTTTATGAAATGCAATTAATAAACAGATTTAACATATTTGTTAGTTGAAATTGATTTTGAATTTTTTTTTCTATTAGCATTACTTTCTAATAACACTTTTAAAACAATTTTAGATAAATTTCAATACAAAATATTAATTTAAGTACACTTAATCATGTTAAAAACATCAATTTTAACAAAAATATTTGTATACCATTTATATAAAAAATAAATTTGGTTTTATTTTGGAGAAGAACAAACTTATTCAAATTTTAAAGAAGTTAGAACTAATTTGAGACAAAAAAAAGTTACAGGACCAAATTGAGACTATGCAATGACATCTGGTATGACAGTATCGCCATGGTATGATGTCAATTTGAAATTAACAAATTTTTAATTTTTTTAAAATTAAAAAATATAAAAATCACGAAATAACATGTGACATCTAGTTACATCAAAATTTTCAAAATAATGACGAAATTAATACATATAAAAAAATAAATTAATATTTCCCAACCAAAATAAAAACCAAAGACAAAATTTAACCTAGATTTAAAGTTCTAACACTTTACACATACCAATAACTCCAACAAATACTCTAACAAGCAACTAGGATGGTGAATATAAAACCAAAACATGTCCTTTGCAGAACATTTATAAATAAATTTTACCACTCTATCATTGAGATCATAAAAGGTTATATAAAGTCCACAACGAGTACCTATAATTAAATGTGAAGTAACTCTTAGATACTCTAGTGAAATCAACACCTTGTATTAATTTTGCAAGATAAAATAATTAACTTAAAAATCATACCAACAATATTTGTAACTATAGTGAACATTATGTATAAAAAAAAAAGTAAATAAAAGAATGCAACCTGACAAAGCATAACTCCATTCTTTTTTCTAACTTTCTTTTACTTTTTTCTTCTTCTTTTTCTTTTCGGAAAAGTTTACTTGTTTCCTTACAAAACTATAACTAATCATCCCTACCTCTTTTGTATTTACTTTGACCTTTCAATTCATTGAGGATAAAAAAAATTAAGGGGAAGAATTTATAAAGGGAGAGAAGTATATTGCAAAAACAACATAACTAATGTTATTATCTGCCTAATAATTTTATATAAAGTTGAGGCCTAAAGTAATTTAAATATTATTTTTTTTCTTTTGTTTTTTTATATGTTTTTCAAGAATTTCATCTATGATAGATTTTACATTCTAAATTGAATAATATCTCAAAATGTACGATAAAATATAACGGTAATTTGTTAATTTGAAGAGTTTTTTTTTTTTTTTTTTAATTCAGCAAATCTTACAGATATGTCCCCTTAATTTTTTTATCTGTTTAAATTAATTTTAGTCTTCATATTTAACCGAACGATTTTAGTTTTTAAGTGTTACTGAATAATAAAAGTGGATCCCTACGTTAATTTCACATCGTAATTTAGTAGATTTTTTCAACATCAACCATCTCTTATAGGCTGATCTGATACTAAATTAAATGAAAATTATATTTATCTCCCGAAATATTATACTAAATCATTCCTTTACTTTTGAAATTATCTTTTCTATATTTTTAATAAAATGATATTCATTTTTCTTATTTTATTTAAAATTATCATATTTATTAAAATAAAATAAAATAAATTATAATATTGTTCAACTTGGAAAAGGTAAAAAGTCAGGGATCATATTCAACCTTAAAAGATATATTAATTAGAAGGCTTCGAGTTTGGACAATATTTATGTTCAACAAGAAAAAATAAGAAGAGTTTATAACACCTCAAAAATTTTATTCAGGAACAAAGCAACCTGGTGAACCTTAAATACACAATTTTATTCAAGATATTGAAAGTGAAAGTGGGGTATGGTAAGGGAAACACGTAAGGGAAGTTAAACCATCCATGCATGCACGTAAAAGAATCACTTATCTAAAAATCACATTTTCTAAATATTTAAAAGTAAAGTAGATGTGTTTATCATAATAAATGTTATAAATATATTTCTATTTATTTGATAGATAAAAATAATCATCCATAACGTGTTATTAAAATTGTAAATAATGAGATATCCTAATTCATTAATTATAGTTTTTTTTTTTATATTTACTATCAAGCATTCAAATCAAATTTAGTACTATTATCCAGACAACTTTTGTAGTCATTAAATATATGTTTTAAAAGGAATTACTTTTAACTTTAAAATATAACTAATTATTCTATAGAACAAGCTGGTCCAAGTCCATTTTGGTCACGGGCTAAATTGGTTGGGCCAAGAATGGTCTAATTCAGTTTAGGTTTTTCTTCGTGCACCCATCAAATTCCTTTCTGCACCCAATAAATTGGATTTTGCTTTCCGGAACATATTATACCAATTCCGGAAATATCTTTTCGGAAAACAGTCATCCCATCCCTATTCCAGATCAAAATTTCTGAAAGCCTGTGATGGGTGCAGGAAGAAATGAATGAGTATCAATACAATCCTAAATGAAGATATCCAACCCTTATAAGATTGTGTCATATTCGAATTACAAAAGTTGGAAATGAATGTGTGTAATACATGAAATGAAATCAAACCAATAAAATAGTCTTTGGAAACGAAAATGGAGAGGAAATTTTTTTCTGAAGCTCTATAGTAAAATATTCTGAAGAAAATGGAGGGAACCAACAACATTAAACCCTGTAAAACTAACTGACATTGATATTTTTTTCCAGACAAAAATTTACATGTTCTTTCTATGGATTGGTTCTACTTCATCTTGCAACACATAAATCAAAAATATACAAGAACTTGTATTGTATGTGAATGTGACATTAGTCTATTAGTTGCACAGCTGCAATAGAAGGTATCTTGTCTCTCAGCTTCTGTGTTAAGGCAACACGAACTGTGGAAACCCCAGCTGCAGGTCCACTTAGCCGAACTTTCACAACATAATCATTCATCTCAACAAGCTCTAATATTCCTCCCCCAGTGCCAACAAGGTATGGTCTAATTTCAGAAAGAACCTGAAAAAATTAACAACCTTAAAGACCAACAATCCAATACCTTAAGCAACAGCAAGTACTGACTAGTACTATGAATCCTACAACATGTCTGCATAACATAAAAGTTGTGGTTAAGTTGCATTAGATGAGATGAAAATTAGTGATTCAAGAGGCCGATGAAATTGTAGAAATGCATTAAATTATGCAGTGCAAGAAGTTTCCCATACTTTTTCTACATTTTCTTCTGTTAACTGGAGACCAGTTTCAGTGTCCATTATCTGTTCCACTTCCATGATTTCAGGTATCTTGTCTCTGAGGCGAGTTTCTATTCCCATTTTCAATGTCATGGTTGAGCTAGGACATGATCCACATGCCCCTTGTAGCTTGAGGACAACAACAAGACCATCTATCTCATGTAATGCCACATTCCCTCCATCAGCCATCAAGCCAGGCCTTACCTCATCCAAAACCTTCTCCACATTATCTTCTGTCAGTGGCAGTGCACAGATTGGGGAAACAACAAATCCTGCAACATAACAATGTGAGTGCCACAATCAACTATGATATCTATCTACTCACACACACCCTTTCAAACCTACTTTGCTGCACAATTGAAATTCATCATCAAATAGCATTACTCACACTGTCAAACCCCATTTCTTTTTTCTCATTAGGCAAATTTAATAATTCACAACACTAACCAACTTCAGACTTGTAACATTTGCAGGAAAACATTTATGATGTAAAATTCCAGTACTCATTTAGCATCATGGTAAAGTAACAATCAGTGTAATTATTCAATTTTCTAACAGATGAACATCTTGAGTAATGAATGCATTGGAGTAACCAGCACCTGCTTTGCTTAGTCGAGCACGATCCGAGATAACCCCAAAAAATTGCTTTATATTGATTTGATGACCCCTGATAAAAACAGTGTCTTTTGACGAAAATCCTCTGGTATTTGCCACTGGGTTCTAGAAAAACAAAAAATTGAATCACAGACCAACGAATTGAGACGTGCCCATTACCAAACTAAAGAATCCTGGTATAAAACAAAAAAAAAAATGGGAAATAACCGGAACTAATAGCAAAGTAGAAACGTACCTTAAGAGACAATAATCGGTGAGTTGGATAGAACATTGCAATTGTTCTTGTTGCATTGAGGCTTTGAGATATTGAAGTTGAAAGTGCACCACCCAACAACATCTGAGTGTGAGTGGATAACACAGAAAACTACCATAAGAATTTGAACATCTGAAACTGAAATTATTTTGGTTTATATAAAATGTTGTATCAATGTTCAGTTTTGATATCAGTAGCAGAGAAGGAGAAGCTGATAGCTCGCGTTTCTTGATTGGCTGACATTGATTCTTTGTGATGATAAAAGAAAATAATATAATAAAGTCTGTGGTCAGAACTGAACCATGCAAGCCAAATTCTGCACAATGTGGGAAGGACAAAACGGGAATTTCGAGATGTATGGAGCTGCAGAACAAAAATACGGAGGTGGAGGAAGTAACAGTCCACAAATCAAATTGCAGAGCCCAAGACTGCATATTTGGGATTGAATGAAGGTGACTGTTATTCTTGCCCTTTTTTTCACCCCTTTTATTAAATTATAAGGAATTATCATTTTGGATAAAATATTTTTTATGCTTTTAAAATGTGTAAATTATAATATAGGGAAGACATTTAATTCACTAAAGTAATTATTTTAATAGTTTGAATTTAATGTCCGAATATTAATAAGACATTTGTTTTTGTGTATGATCAGGTATGTGATAACAAATATTAACTCTAACTTTTCGTAATTTTTTTATTTTTTATTTATTTGTAAGTCTCTCTACAAATATTACTGGCTTATGTTATTGTTATCGATGTAAATATTACAATGAGCAATTAAGATTAACAACAAAATAACGAGTAAAATATAAAATAACTTATTTGACGAACTTTTAAATATATATTAAAATAAAAAAAAAATAAATGAACCTTGGGTTTGAAAAAAAAAAGAAAATTTATTACCAAACCCGTCTATTTTAAATTAATAATCGTTTTAAAGCAGCATTTTGGAAAATCTTACTTTAAACAATTAATTTATAGCTTTTTGGGTACTTTAGCTCTCTTTCACAAAGTTGTTTATGTTCTTTATTCACATAAATGTTCTGTAGGTATTTGATAGAAATATTTCGGGATGCTTTGACACATAAACCAAAATGAATATTATTGGTTAAATATTTCAATTAGAAAATTATGAATTTATCTTTTAACCTTTAATGTCAGATTGTTATATATAAACAATCTTCTAAAAGTGAAAAATATTATTTTAATATAAATTCCACAAATATAAATATTTTAACATTAAAAACAATTATTTATATAAGAAATCTCTCCGATCAAAAGAAAAAGTGGTATTTGTAAGATTTATATTACCGAGGATAAAACTTTGATTTAGAAGATGGTGGAAGAAAAATCCAAGATGAAGTAATTTAAGTCCAATCAGTACAACAAATCTATCTTTCTGGGCCAGGACAAGGAAACAAAGACCAAAACAGATCAATCGAAAGAAAATGTTAAAACGTACGAACAAGCTTTTCAGAAATGCACCAAACCCTAAACTTTACTTTTTCAACTACATTTCTTCCTCTTCAAACCATGTCATGTTTCTCCCTCCACTCACCTACCTCATTAGTTACAAAACTTTTTCTAAGAAGTAATCTATATTAAATTGTATGGTTAATCCTGATTCACACAATACAAGTACCACGAAATTGTACAAAAACAAAGAAACCTTAATCATGATATAGTTGATTTAGGTTGTATGTTAATTAAATGATCCGTTAAATTTTATTGGAAATTAGAGTACGAAATATTATCAAAAATTCAATTATAAATTTAAGACTCACATAGAGTAAAGATAAAAAAAATTAAGGGTTAAATATATTTTTGGTTCCTCAACTTTCATAAAAATTGGAATTAGTCCCTCCTCGAAATTTTAGTCCAATTTAGTCCCCAAACTTCAGAACTTCGTGAATTTAGTCCTTTCAAGCAAATTTTGTTAAGTTTATTTATAGTTTCAAACGCATCTCATGATAGCATTTGAAATGTTTACATTATTTGACACATTTTTTCTTCAATATTAGTTAAGAAACTATCATGAAACGCATTTGAAACGTCAAATAAACTTAACAAAATTTTGTTAAAAGGACTAAATCTACGCAATTTTGAAGTTGAGGGAATAAATTAGGTTAAAGTTTCAAAGAGAGACTAATTCCAATTTTTACTGAAAGTTGAGGGACAAAAACATATTTAACCCAAAAATTAATTAACATATAATAATAAAAATTAAAAAAACCTACTATTTCAAGATTTTGAGTCGAAAATTGTATCAATTTCTTATCTAGATTATGTTTTATAAATTCATTATTGTAAGTTTATATTTTATATATAAGAACAAAAACCAGTTGAAAGTGGTATCAATTTCTTATATGAGTTGAATTTATGTCTCATTACTATTATATGTTTAAGTAAATTATCTCTTGAAACATTCATCAAACCTTTGATATGTAATCAAATACTATTAATCTTTTTGTAAATTAAAAGGTATTGAACACATGGTTTAGAAACTTTTTTTTTTTTGAATTGTTGAGAAAGATGAGGTTAAGAAAGAAGTGATGATGTGAGTGTGAATGAGGGAGGTAGGTTGTGGAGCACTGAATTAGCCACAAAGGTCATGTCAAGTTAGCCACTAAACACACAAACACAACACACTCTTGCTTTGGTATTGTCACTAAGGTTGGCCACAAGAAGAAGAAGAAGAAGAAAGAAGAAAAAAGAAGAAAAAGAAAATGAAGTGAGTGAGATGCAATGCAAGAAAATGTATGAAGCACAATCTAAGTCATGGAACAAGACTTGTAACTCATGAATATCTATCTCCTTTTGACCAAGAAAAAAAGTAACCCTATCCTATCCGACCAAAAGAGATGTTCCCCCCACCCCTCCTTTTCATCTTCATTTTCCAAATCAATAATGCAACTTATTATTTTTTTTTATAACCTAATCTCATTTTACTCTTTCATATATATGCTATGCTGCAATGTGGAATCAAAACCAAAGGTGTGATTAGACACCAATATGGACATTTTTTTTTCCTTTTAATTTTTTGTCTTTCTCCTCTTCAAAATTTCATGTATGTGGCATGACCTACCTCTTTTCAGTTATGGCTGCATATAATATATGTAGTTCTATTAAATCTTTTTTATGTCAACAAAGAGCAACATAATTGAATTTGTCCCAAAACCACTCAATTGAGAAAGCAGTTATAGGGGTCAAAACAAAAATAAATTTTGCTTGTATAATATAATATGGATATAACATAAATATAGATATTTATAAATAAATTATGTATAAATAATATTATACAAAAAGGGTTATTTTATTAATAAAAATTTCAAAAGGGTATATAGTGTTTTGAAGAAAAATAAAGTTTTCGTGAAAAGTTGTTAGCACTATATTTGTTGGTCTTTTTTTGTCAATTGTACGGAAATTTCTAAATAATACACAGAAATTGAAAAATGTTTTATTAATATTATAATTGCACTGTAATATAGAAAAGGAGTTTCATTCATTTAAGAAATTTTTTATTAGTTTAAACTTAATGTCGGAAAGTTATTGTAAAATTCTTTCTATTATTGTGACCAAATATATGGTTACAAGTGAACTAATGACCTGGTTTTTTTTTTTTTTTTCATAAAAGCCTTTATTCTTTCCAGTTTTGAAAGTCTCTTCATAAAAACTATGGACTATAAGTATTAAAGATAATAGTTAAGATTAACAAAAAAGCAATCTTAAAAGACTTCACAAACAAACAAGGCCAATTATATATATATGACCAACTTTTCATACTTTTTTTTTTTTTTCAATTTGGAGACATATATAGAAAGATTTTTATTAATCTTGATTTTAACAAATAAATCTTGGGTTTGAAAAAAGAAAACTTTTTTTTATCAAACCCTTTTCATGTTAAATTAATATATCAAAGGAAAAAAAAAGTGTTAATCTTTACTTACATTTACATCAAGAAAAAGCATCCTTAATCTTAATAAACATTCCTTGCCCCTCTAAACTCAATGGATCTATTCACCAAACACATGGACAGATTGTTCGAAAAAATTTAATTTTCTGATATCTTAAAAATAAACAGATTCCTTAAGAACAAAAGAACAATGCAATCAAAGTTTCAGATTCTTGTCTGTTGTTCCCTTCTTTCTAAATCACAATACAACCCTTACTCAATGCTTCCTCCATGTGGTGGTAACACAACACCAACTTTATTGTGGATCTTTGCAACTCCAATAACATAATTACTCTTAAAAAATAGTAATAAAATTTCACCCCCAAATAAAAAGAACACCAAACACGACAATAAATAAATAAATAAATAAATAAAATTATCTTAAGGTTTGGTATGCCCTAAGGGTATGCAATGCATGGAATTTTGTAGTAGAATCTAATTCAAATGATGAAAGAGAAAAGCAATAATTTGAATGAAAAAGAAAAAAGAAAAAAAGGTGAGAGGCAGTCTGTGAAAGAAAAGAGTGTCCTTGTATTGTAACGAATAGAAGCACTTTGTTGTTGATTTGATATTTTATGACAGAATGAGGAATGAGAAGGAAAGATATTGTAGATAAATAGAATAATGTTGTGAACAATAATTGAGGATTAGGGTTTATAGAAGATTAAGGAAGTGTGAATGCAAGGAGTGGAAGATATTATTATAAATGAAGAGAGGGTATTGGATCCAGAGAAGATAAGCCTTCATCCCAAAATGGAGAGATTCCTTTTGTCCTTTAAATATCAATTTTTATGTTCTTATTTTAATCTTTCTTGGTGGGGAACTCCTAACCAGAATCTGATGCATTGAATGTGGAGGCTGAATTGGATCCAAACTTTTCTTCTTTTTTTTCAGAATAATTAATCATCATGCTAATTATATTTTTACTTCATCAACCAACCTCTGTGATGATTCCTTTCCCTATATTTTTTTTATTTATTTATTTCTTATAAACACATTCTATAAAATAATTTATTTATAGGCGTGGCTTGTGTCACACCAGAATTAGATTACCTCAAAGAAAACATAAACAACTTTGCTTTTCTGTCATGGAGATTTTAGACACCACAAAATCAATAGTGTTTTGACTTTCCCATTACAAATTTTAGATCATTTTCAACTTCAGAACCCCATTTTAGACACATATATAGATTCGGATTCAGAAATTTTTTTTGTCAAAAAAGTCACGTAATTTTTTCTTAATTTTCCAAAAATAAATATATAAAAAAACCCAGTTAAAATTTAGTAAAATCACATGTTTTCTTTTTATTAAAAAGTTCACCTTTTTATATTTTAATAGTACTAACGAATTTAGAAAAATCTTCTGGTTTTTCATCAAACACATGAAAAAACTATAGTTTAGCTTTTCTGTAGCACAACTAAACTGTGATTTGTGGAAGGTGATACTAATTCCAAAGATGGTAACACTGGGTTTAATTTAATTTAATTTAATGTATGCTTTTGGTTGAAATATATACAGGTTGGCCTATATTAAAATAATGTTTTATATGATATAAATATAATAAAGGTATGATGGTCATGGGATCCCTTTTATCTGAAGTAATGTATATGCTCTCATTGGGCATTGTGATCAATCAAAA
>Ga0214542_1002925_pt1 | contig 35203 bp, 24 predicted proteins | sample CNSS1metaG_FD_160096 | JGI IMG/M metagenome (GOLD analysis project Ga0214542, IMG submission 160096) | Root nodule microbial communities from cowpea collected in UCLA plant growth center, Los Angeles, California, USA - CNSS1 | ecosystem: Host-associated > Plants > Roots > Nodule | place: USA...
TGTTGACTGTTAGCTGTCTATATGGGAAACAGATGACGGGTGCTCGATGCCGTAGATGCAGTGAGTGTAAGGTGGGCTTGAGGGATATAATCCACGCAGGCCATGGTGATCGATATCAGGTTTGCGCATCATCTTCAACTGAAATCTGAAATTCCAAAACCATCTCCTATGCGTTATATAGATTTGCTTGATTGTTGCTCTGCTTGTGCAGCTGGAATGTATTGCCTGTGGTCATTCCTGGTTTGCCTCCCGTGATGAAGTGTCTGACCTGACTATAGATGCATCAGATTCAAAAAGAAGTGTAGGTACAGCGCCATGGGCCACTGCAAAATTTGAAGATGTTGAAAAGAAACTGGTCAGTCCCCGTGAATCTGAAAAGAATGACATATTTAAGAAAACAAGTGAAGCATATATGCCAGTTTTGGATGCCCAGAAATCGTTTGGCAAGTCTAGGAAAGATGAAAACGTCCAAGCTTCAAAACATGTTGATTAGTGACTAGGAATGTTATTCTATGCTATAGCTAGTTTTAGAATTTTTATGGTACTGATGGTAGCAAAAGATTGTATATACTTCGCATTAAATAGAGCCCCATTGGTTATCTAATAAATAGAGCCATTGTTTATCTGTACAGCTTTAGTACATGTAAATGCTTATGTAGAGTGGTACTATATAGCCATTTATCATAGTTATTGTCCTCGAACATCTTATTGGGTGTGATGATATTTAACATTAGATGGTTTGATTTGAAAAAAAATATATTCACCCCCACTCATTTTCACCATTTTTACTACTATATTCTATCATTGTAATTATAATTTTTATTGTCATAATTGTTAGTTTCATCAATATTAATATACATTTTCAATGAAAAAAAAACTAGCCACCATCACCATTGGTTGTAGGTGTCAGAATACGCAGTCTGACACTACTAATAATAAGTAAAGCAATAAAAAAGTGATGGTTTAATCTGAATCGTATTTAGATTATGATTCTTAGGTCTTCAAATTATATCAAGTCATTGACTATTTAAAAAAAGTAAATATACAATTAAAAATAGTTCGAAATAAAAAATTATAGAATTAAATATGTATTTTAAAGTCAATTAGCATTAATGAAATTAATTTTAATTTAGATTAACTAATTTTCTTGAGATAATACTACTTAACTTAAAAAATGTAATTATTATTTTATAAAATAGACTAAATTATAAACCTACAATTCAACCCAACTTAGTATATCTAAGTGAGTTGAGTGACTAAAATAAAGAATAGTTTAATTTAGTTTAAATCATTCTTTTTTGTTGAGTTGGTTTTATGAGTTTTTCAGTTGACTTATAAGACTAAGATGTATTTAACATTATTATCACCAATTTTGTCATGCTTATCATCATAATCATAATTGATGTTGTAACGTTATTATTATTTCACTATTTTCATTATTACTTTCACAATTAATAATTTTATTATCGTATCTTCATTTTTCAATTAAATATCTCTACCGCGTAATGATATATTTGTATCCATATCTCTTTTTACGGTTTCAAAATCATTTAATTAATTTTTATAATTTTTTTTTTAAAAAGTGATATTATCGAATATTTAATATCAAAAAAAATATTCAATGTTTAATATTTTAGAAAGAAATAATAATTATACAAATTTTGAATCAAAGTACCAACTAAAAATTAAAAAAAAAAATAAAATAATTATATGAAATATTATACAATTATCATTACTAGTTACAATTTTATTATTATCATTAATATTTATCTTTTTCTCACATTCAAATCATGCTTTTATGTTCTTTATTGTCTTACTATATGGTAACCATCAAATACATTATTAAAAAACACCATTAAAATTCAGAATTGTAAAACATATCATAACAGCTTAAAAAAATAAAAAAAAATGTACTATATAAATATAGAAATAGTGAACTCTACTTTTTTTAACATAAGGTCATTTTATGTAAGGATGATCCCTTTACATTTTTTTTCTTCTGATTTTTAAATTTAACACACTCTTTTTTTTTTCTTAAGTAAAAGATACTCTTTCCTTCATTAAAGTGTATAAAGTAATTTTTTTATTTACCTTTTTTTTATTGATAATGTTAAATACCAATCCTTAAAAAAAATCATGCTACACTCAACATTCTTACAAAAGACTTATTGTAAATCCGCAAGCAAAATTAGGAAAGTGTTGTCTAATCTGTTCCAAGAAAGGGCTCAAAGTATAGTTTTTGAGAATTTTCATGAAGTGTTTGCTCTCGTTCAATTTTAATAAAAAATGAATTTCCTCGCGACAACATGAGATCCGAATGGTAAAAAAACATTAAAAAAAAAAAAAAAATCCAAGATTCCGTGAGTTTGATGTGAGTCATTGAATTTGATTCTTCCCCGCCAAATCCAATCACATGCAAAGACCCTTCCTTTGTCTTTGACCACCTCCCACCCCTATGCCATAAATAATAATTAAATAAAGTTTTTCCCTTTGTCCTTATTCATCTCACTCCAATTTACACTTCTACCCTTACACTATGTCATAATTACTATTGATGTGAGATTTTTATTTATTTTTGCACATGTCTGATATTGTAATTATATTTGGTATGATAAATTTTTTTGTAGAAGATGTGAAAAGCAACACAATCACACAGAAAATCTTCATATAATATATTTACTACAAAACACTTTAATCTGAGATTTGCCCAAACATCTTTCAACTCCTCTACTCATGAAATTACTTGCCTTGCCCGATAGGGAAATAACAAGAAGGGTGTTATTGGCAATAAATTCAGCATAGCAAAACTGCAGATCTGATTCTCCTGAATTCGACAAAATCGATTATTGGTGTTTATTGTGCAATATCTTACTATTTATTATCATTGTAAATGCATGATACACTCAATAAATTATTAGACAATTGCGGGATTCCGTTCTTGATAAGTTAATGTTATGTCTACCTGCCATTCCCGAAAACATAAGATAATGTTATGTTTCAGAAAATAACCTCAAAGTGTCACTGTTACTGTTGTAAGACTACTGCATGAAATTCCAATGCGACCCTTCACTTTGTGCACTGAATACTAAAGCCAAAGTTTGTTCCTCGATGGTCTCATTTGTCATCTCACGAGGTCACTCTCGATTCTTTCTCGGGTTGCTCGCTTGCTTTGCTTAGATCACTTGTCCAGTGGGACACAAACAATATTAAAATACTAAACAAATCCAAAAAATAAAACCAGCTTGTTATGATGGTGCTTCAAGAGCATGGCTTTGTTTTAGTAGGGTCATCATGTGCATTAGCGTTGTGGTAGGAGGTAACTACAGTATGCAGTAGCTTGGTGTGGTTTCTCTCTCTTTGTTTCTTATTTATCTTGAATCTGTGTGAGAGAGAAAGAGAGTTCAGTGCTTCTCTGTCTTGCAAGTGTAGCTTCCGTTACTGTTTCTAACCAAGCTTTTTGGCACCATTTGTGATGTTTTACTGCTCCTTCTGGTGATTGGACTGGCCTTGTCTCTGGTTTCTACAACCCACTTGTGCCTTTTGTGGATACCAATTTTGATTCACAATCACAAAACAACACAATGGCCCGGGACTATTGACTCTTTAATCAAATGGGTTGGTTTAATGAGTTGTTCTACTGCACCCTTTATGCTCAAGTTTTGAGATTTATGATTCTGCATTGAAGCTGCTTCGTGGGTTCTCCTTTTCTTCAGTTTACTTCTCCAAGATCTACTCCAGTATGCCCTTTTCCCCCTTTTTTGTTTATTTAAAAAAAAAATCCCATCTTTCTTTGCGTTTCTCCTTGTTTTGGTTTGGTATCGTAATCATTGTGTACTTTATTATTGTTTTTAATCAAGTTTTGTGCAACACTCATCTTTGTCACTTTACTCACATTTGGGTGTTATGGAGATCATACAGTGTTCTTTCCAGCTTTTTCCTTTTCCTTTTTCAATTATTTGGCTCCCAACAGATCACAAGGCGTTTCTTTTTCGGTGCTTGGAATCAACATTGTTCTTTTTGATTATACTTCTTTTTTATAATCTAACTAGAACCAATTATTTTCTAGGGCACTATTGAGACGTGGCCTTTACAATAATGGTTGTTTGCAAGGTCACTATTGTCATTGCAAAATAGCATGTCTTGTAAGAATGTAGAAAAGTGTTCTACAGTGTTTGGACTGTTTGATACCGCTTCTTAATTGCAATCAACAATTTGCTTTATGCAATATCACTTCCTGCGTCAATTGTTATTTTTCATCTTCTGAATTGAAATTTTTGGAGCTGAACCCTCTGTTGATTATTATAGCCGATGTTTTTGTTGTAATTTATATGCACTCCTCAATGGATGCTATGGCCTCTTTTTTAATTCCCTCAATGGAAGATCTCCCTTGTATTCCGGGTAATTGTAGAAATCAGATTTAAATTTTGTTCGATGATAGTTTCCATGCTGCATTTTTGTTAACTTTGTAAAGTGGAGTTGGTTCTGTTTGAGTGTGTTGCATTGCACAAACTAATGTTTTTTTTTTCTTGATGGTATTGCAGGTCTTTGGATTCATCAATGGGACAAGAGTTGGAGCTGGATCTTGATGACAAGTCTTCAGTGGGTCTGAGTCCAAATACTGTTCTTCCATCTCAGCAATACTGTGTGAATGTGAAGAAGATATCAAAGAAAGGGAAACCCACTGGAAAAGATGAATTTTTTACTCTCAAGGAGGGCTTTGCTGAGATCAAATTTGCTCGCTTCCGCAGTTCTTCGTGTAAGAATCATCTCTCTAAACCTCATGGATTGGAAGGTAATATAGAAACCAGGCGCACTTCCATGTATCAGAGTTCAGAAGAACTGAAAAGCAGAAAGAAAATGGGCACCATGATAGAGGGAAGGAAAAAGATAGAAATTTCAAGGAGAAGTGACGCCTCCTTCACAGGTAGCATTGTTGATTCGTTGTGTGGTTCAGATGATGAAGGTTCTGGGGTTAGATCTCCAAATAGCTTTATTGAAATTTGTATAAATTCAGATGTTAAGAATAAAAACTCCACAGCACGAGGGAGAGATTCTACAAATTTGAAGCCCAGAAGTGATAAAGTTGCTGATTCTGTAATCAATGGCAATTGTTCTGTTGAAAAGGACACAGTCCACTCGCTTCAAAAGTCATTCTCGGCTAAGGTAGAAGTCTCTCACTTGCCATCTCCATTGGGAAGTGATTGCTCATCAAGCGCAAGTCCAAAAGTCCAATTCATCCATAGCAGGAGAAGGTTGAATCATTTCACAAAGTCAAAATCACTGAGAAGTACAGTGAGTCAGGCACCGGAGAGTATCAAATCAAATGAGAAAGCAAACATTGCAGCAAGAAATAGGACTTATCAGAAATCATTGTTAAATGACTTGTCCAAAACAGGAAAGCATTCTGATATCATTTCTGAGTTTATCAACAGAGAAATCCAGTATTCAGGTATAGCTTCTTCACCAGTTCACCTGCATGGCAATCTCAAGTTGGAAAATAAACATGGAGTGCCCTTTTTTGAGTTCAAGGTGAAGTGCCCTGAAGATGTTTATGTGGCCAAGACATGGAGAACAGGTAATGCTTTCAACTGGGTGTATACCTTTCATTCCATTGATAATAGAAAGAAGAGCAATGCTACTGGGTTGGGATACCATGATTTTGACAAAGATTCCTCAACAGTTGCACAGATGCTAGTTTCATGTAATTTATGTTCTGAACTAGAAGGCAAAGTGTTTGACAACTCTATGGTGACAGAATTTGTATTATATGATTTTACACACTCAAGACAAAGCGTTTCGCGTGAGAAGTCTTTCAGTGAACCAGATGCTTCTAACACTTTGAAAGCTTCCAATGTTGGATGGAAGGAAGAAGCTATGGGGTTGGATGAGAATGGTGCAGTTAAGAACAAACCTCAAGACAAATCTCCACTGAGCAATGTTGAATTTGATGATTTAAGTTCTTTTCCTTGCTCACCCACAGAATGCCATTCAAACCTTGAAATTGGTGCCATTGTCTTACAAATTCCGTTTTCCAAGAGAGAAAGCTTGAAGTACAAAAGAGGGGACATAATGAGTGGTAAAGAACATTCCAACATAAGAGATCTATCTGCCGAAATAGATAGAAAGAGTCTTCATCACAGCAAAATCCAGGAACAGGTGAAGGTGGTAATACCAACTGGTAATCATGGTTTGCCAAATGCTGAAAGCAAGGGACCCTCATCATTACTTGATCGACTGCGACATGGTGGAGGCTGTGACTGTGGTGGCTGGGACATGGCCTGTCCCCTTATTCTTTTAGGCAATCCTAGTATTCAATTTTCTGAGGACTGCCCACTTTTTGAAGAACATCAACCGTTGGAACTTTTTGTTCAGGTACAAGTTGAGTTTCACACTCTTGTTTCTTTGAAGAGACTTAAAAATTGAAAACATATGAAATAGTAAAGGGAGACTTGTTGCTTGAGGATCTCAAGTCCTACCTAATAAGGAAGACTGGTGCTTTTTTACATTTCAGTTCCCAGAATGGATTCCACTTTCTTGTGTAGCTATTCATTGCACCAATTAGTTAGAAGATGGTGATTGGTTGTGTTCCAGATATCTACCAAATCCTAATGCAATAACTTTTCTGGCTGAATTTGAAAGAGTTCAGAAATGGCCAACACTATTTCATTGACAATAAATGGTCAAGGAAATAGTCTTCATAACATTCCATTGAGACATTTAATCAACCTCTTCTTAGAGAGGGGTTGCACCTACTTTTCAAATATGCTGATCAAATCGCATGAACACGCCCTTCTGCAAATAGTCTCTTTATTCATTATTTTTAGAGATTTTAGCTTTTATTTTTTCAACCTGGTGGCATAAGCCTTATCCATGGTTGTACTTTGTCTTTCTTATACTTTCTGTACAATTTTTCCACCCAAAAAAAATATACTTACTTCAGATAAGTTAACACAAACAATCCAGTGCACAGTGTAGTGTCACAGTGTAGCAACCATTTGATATAAAGATAGAATGCATAAATGCAAGGGGTATACATGAAAACAATTAATCGTAGGATTGAACAATGAATTAATTCCATGAGACATGCATCTATATAATGGATTTTTTATTAACACTTTCTTATTACAGCTTTCTCTGCTTTCTTTTTAGTGTGACAGTTTTAACTTTCTTTGTTACGAGATTGTTATTGTTTTTCTGATACATATCTGACCTTTTGGTGCACAGGGAGCAAAAGGAAGCAGTCCTACCTTCAGCATGACAAGAATTGAAGAGGGGCATTATGCTGTTGATTTTCATGCACAGTTATCTGCTTTACAAGCATTCTCAATCTGTGTTGCCATTTTGCATGGAAGTTCGGCCTCCGGCGGTGGAGGGCATGAGAACAACCAACAGTCATCTCAATGCAGTTCACTGAAAATGCTTCTTGAGGAGGATGCAGATTTTTTTTTCAAATCAGTCACAACTGAGAAGAAGACTGGTTGCAAGAATCCAAAAGTAGTTCCTCGATCCTATGTGCTGAACCCACCCTTTTCTCCTATTGCACGCGTATAAAGAGTAGACCTGACCAACCCTGCTGTAGTGATTATGTGGAAAACACATTTGTAGTGTGTTTGATTACATGCTACTGACATGGTTTCTGATACCATGTTTCCAAACACATGACAATATCTTGTCTTTGTACCAGGTTTAAGCCATTGCTGGTTGGGAAAGCACATTGGAAGTGTGTAGAGGATGTTAGTGAGGATGTTTGCATCAATGTGAAGCTTTTTTAACTAGGCACAATGCCTGCTGCAGAATCTGTTTAATACTGAGAGAAAGTGCAATGGGGATGATGACACATTAGAGGTGTCAAAATCATTCTTTTTAATAAGTTGTTTTGTTCCGGTGAAGTAGGATAGAAACCAAAAATTGTTCATATTGTGTGGGATAGTTAGAATGGGGGAATACTTTACACTCAGTAGGAGATAGCATAGCAATCCTTTCTCTTTTTTTCTTTGTATCTATTTTGATAAGACTTAGAAATTTATATAAATGGTGGGAAGTAGATTGGAATAATTTCAAGACTTGTTGGCCTCTCTCTTCTTTGAGTATGAACCTATGAGGAAGCACTCAACTAGTAATGATACTTGCTACTTTGGTAGGCAATAAGCCTTGCAAATCTATTTAAATAAATAGTTATTTTTTAATACTTTTTTCTTTGTATTATGAGTGTTTCACATTATTTTTGCTGGTGAGTTAAAAATTATCTTCTAAAAATGTCAAAGTTCTTCTTTTTACTGTTCTCTGTTTAACTGATTATCCCTTATAATGCGTCTATGTTTATCTAACTTTTCAAATTGAATTTCAACATTTTTTTTAAAAATTAATTATTAAAAATGTAGGATGACTCCCTTTAAGCTATGTTCCCAATCTTCTTAAGCATGTTAAGCCCCTGAAATAAGTGCACTGAAAAAAAGGGGAAAGATTATGCTCTTTATTCCAGCACCCTCATATCTTTCTGCCTTCTGTAAGTGTAGGAAAGATATAATTTGTTTAGGTAGAAAATATTTTAGATTTCATTTTGGATTATATAATATATTATATATTTTCAGATTATATAATTTGAAATATATTTTTAAATTATGCAGTCCAAAATACATTTTTAGATTAGGAAATGCGTTGGATATTGTGTAACAGAAAGATTTATAGGTGTGTCATGACAGATAAGCTCCTTTAAAGTTAAAGCAGTTTTCCTTGAAGAATACTAAAATTGATCACATTCAAGAAAACACATTCTACATGACTGGTTTGTGTTTGAGATTGAAAAGTGGAAACACATTTTGCAAATTCTTCATATGTAAGATGATGCTACAGAAGAATTTCAAATTATTCTTCAAATATACAGTTTATGAAACAGCTTTACTAGTTGTGGCACAATTAAACAGACTTTTTTTACACTAACTAGTTACCAAGAATACAAACTATCAAAATTTGGGGAAGCCACCCTCCTAACTTGTTAGTTACTTCGTAGGTTCTTCTCTCTCAACATCCCTTCCATGTGATACTTCCAGAGAAAATGCCCTCTTGAAAAATTCATATGAAGCAAAAAACAGTGATCCTTGCGTCATGTACATAATCAACCTTGGAATCAACCCCCTGATGACAGCCATAGGAAACACAAACAAAAAATGTCATGGTGCAATTTGCATTTGAACACAGATCCCAGGAGGGTAAATAATCAGTGGCTCCTATGAAGATATTTTCTTCTGAACTAAATGACAGTGGCAAGACACAAGAAATTACCTGTACAAGCCCTTCAAACCTTCAACCTTACTAATTTCGTAGAGGGCGTGGAGCACACTATCGTATTGGTTTGAAGATCCAGGAACCTGTAGTGCACTCACTTTCATCAGAATCATGAATTAACAGTATAATGATATTCGTGGACCAAGAAAAAAGAATAACACATTATACTTTTTAAAATCAAATTTGAAAAATAACAAATTGAAATTATATTACAATTAAGGATAGCATGATAAACAATATCAACCTAGAGTTAATAAAGGTTGCTTCAGAAGCTAATTAGATCGTTGTACCAGATTCTACTTCAGCAGTAACAAAAAGAATTTATACAATTTAGGGTTTGCTTATAACAAACCTGTGTCTGTAATCTAGTCTTGATCACATCAAAAGGAGTTGTGAATAAAGCAGCAGTAGATCCAGCTAATCCTCCACATACTAACTACAGAAATTCATAAAATCACCCTAGTCACATTCATCAGTGAGGCAAATAAATGATGGTTATGAGCAAGGAACAAATGTTATTAACTCACAGTTTGTAATGTGTAGGGTTGAACACTTGATGGCATCACTTCCTTCAAACTTTCATATGTGTAAAACTACACTTGGTCACAGGAAAACCAATCATAAAACCATGGTTTCTAAAGAACTTGGAAAACCAATCATAAAAGACTAAGTAATATTAGCGGAAGGGATTTGAGAAGAAAACGTCAATAATTACAACAGCCTCGAAGAAAGAAATGAAAATCCTCATGGGAATGGTGAATCTTTTGTAGCAGGGTCAAAGTTGAGAGTCAAGAAGGAAATTAATGAATATTCAGTAAGGGCTTTCGGACATGCGCTACCAAAACCTCATGCAAACAAACTCCTCCTCCGTGGTGGTGATAAAAGACTGTTTGTATCAGCTTCTTGTATAAATGTGCATCAGATATGAAAACACCAACTGACCTTGATAATTGAATGTGGAATATTCCGGCATAGTACAGCTCTCCAACCTGCATATAGGGAGGTAAAACCCCCGTTTCTGATAATTCCAACCAATGCATCCCTGCACAGATATACTCATAAGACCCAGCAAGTAAACTTAATACAATTTACACAGGTCTTAAAGGGAAAAGTTCCAGCTAAAGTTTGAACCCATGAGCCTATGCACAGACATAACAAGCATCTCTCAACAGGACACAAATATTTGAAATGCCCAAATTACACATATAAAGCAGATACTGAAATTTACAATGGAATAGATGCAATTCACAACAAATGCATAAAGACAAGGGGTACTCAAAGCAAGCAGTTCTATGTCAAGAAAGGTGTTGATGTTCCAAAAAACTGAGGCATACCAACAGTTGCGATATTGTGAACGAACTTGCAGCTGCTGCTTTATTCGCTCACTAGGAGTAAAAATGAAAGATGTAGCAATGCTTGCACAACCACCTCCTACACAATGGGCAATAGAATAATACTCCTGCAGAAGATGGTTGAAACCTCATTCATGCCAATAAACATTTAAAATAATAATGACTCGTTGATGTTTAACACTGATAAATTTAAAAAGGGATCACAGGAATCATTTTATTGCTCCACACATTCAATCTTTATTTATAATCAAATGAAAATGAGGAAACAAAAAGGAAATGTGAAAAAAAAAAAATCCTAATTGCAAGTTTCCCTATTTACAAATAACGAATAAGATCTTTTACAACCTTTACAAGTTTAGCTTGCAGTATCTTCCACCTAGATGGTAGCACGTGTAGAAATAAGGGAATCAGGAAAAAGCAAAGCACAAGACAGCAAGGGTAACTTACTTCAAACAACTCCATTTAAATGAGTAGAATATAGAGAAAGATGAGCTACCTTTGGAAGATAAGGAAGCAAAGCTGCTTTGACTGATTCATAGGAGAAGATATAAACTGCAGAAATTGGAGCAGAAGATGCAATATTTGTGGTAATTCCACGATATAGTCCAAGCAAACCTGAAATTAATCCATCATCTGTGTGAAGAAGCCATCTAGTGGGAGATTTAATTCAAGAGGGAAAGTTAATCTAGATGAAATGAGACATATAATAAGCTACACAGATACCAAGAAAGAAGTGATTTCTCTTAAGAACCAACCTCTATCAGAAACAATTGATTTGCCAATGTAAAAGATGGACTGGTGTTCAGCACGGCATGATTGAATAACTGTCTTGATTGTGTCAACAGGATGCAGACAAAGGCTGACACATACACCAGCTAACGCCCCTGAAAAAGCATGTTCTTGCTTGGCTTGGGACTTACGAGGCTTCAGATGGGTTGCAGAGAAAGTCTGAAGCTTAGGTTCATCATTAGTTATATCCAACAATTGCTTTCTTTGAACTTCCAGTGATTCATTGTCATCAATGTCATGTTGGCACTGCTCAGAAGCACTAGTACATAAAGCTAAACTGTTTATGTGACAATCACCCACATCTGCCTCAGCATTGGACAATGATTGACTTTGGTGTGTGATTGAATCATGACTGCACACATCCCTCTCCTCGTTTGCTAATGCAGGGGCGCTTGTATCTAAGGAAATGTCACTGCCAGAAACTGAGGATTTAGTTTCCAGGTTCTCAGGCTGAGGAACATTCATTTGACAATTTAGCATCTCAACAGCATTTCTACCTGCCCACTGATATACATTTCCTGATTTAAATAACATTTCCTCCCTCGCTAGTTTCATTCTCTTACAATCTTTATTTGTTATTTTATCACTAGCCTTTGAAAACCTCTGTAATAAAGAATGGATATACTCCTGACTTTCATTAGGAGATTCAAACACTGATATCTTCTTCGTTACCGTAGGAAAATCCAGTCTTTCCCGCACAATCTTTGCAGCATCCGCGGTAAGAGGATAGAATTTAGTGCCATTTGAAGTATATACCAGGTCATTCTTTCTCTCTCCAATGTTATCCAGAATTTTCTCTCTTGAGAGTCCATTATCATCCTGATTCAAATTTTCTTTTGGTAAAACCGAGAGTGATTTACTTGCAGAATAGCATACCTGACCTATTGCAGAGATGAGCTGAGATGTGCTCAGTATCTGAGGGGACTTTGGTTGAAAACTTCCATACCGTTGCTTATTCTCGTCGTTGGAAAGAGAAGGCGAATAATCTGCACACGAAAGATCCTTCTGAGAGGACGCTCCTCCATGTTGAATCCGCCAATATTTTATGGACTGTTGGTCATTTTTGGGCGATTTATTGCTTTTCGACATATTCCTAAAATCCTTTGTCTACTTCAAGAATCAGATAGCCCAAAAATTACTGGATAGAAAGAGCCTGAGAATGCAACTACAGTAACAATCAACAAACTATGTTAACAGTCAAATGTCAATAACACCATGAATTGCAAACAAGAGTAACTGTCAAGTGTCAATTAAACAAACACCTAAGCTCTTAGTCATACAATCCCTCACTAAATCGAAAGAGCCCAGAAGTGTCGTAATTTCAGAACCCATGACTAAAGATTGACTGACGAAGTTCCAATCTTGAACCTTCCGCACTTGTTTTTTCTTGGGAATTTTAGAACAAGAACCTCGTTGGTCAAGCTTATGAGTTATGCTTATAATACACACATGGAACACGAGAGAGAATTTGAAGAACACTAAACAGCAGTCTTTTTACCTGTTTTTTTTTTTTTTTCTCATTTGTGTGAGGAGATAGAAATGAAGAGAATGCCACCCGAATCAACAGTGAACATCGATTGATCCACGGGTGGGTAAAAAATCCAATCTCATCTACTTTTCTCCATTACTGCATTTAAAATCCACTTTGGTTAGATATCCGATCTATTAAAAATCAATTTTTTAATCTGATTTCAAAAATGAAAATTTTTAATTTTTAATTTAAATTTTTAATCTGCATTTTTAGTTCAGTCGAAGAGAAGATAGATATCAGTCGACCTATGACTAATCGGGTCAGGTCGAATGTCAAAGATAGGTCGGATCAAGTTAAGACAAATATCAAAATCAGACGAGATAAATTGAAGGAAGAGACTCGTTAGGTTGACAATCGAGATGGGCCAAGACGAAGATCGAAACGGATCAGGTTGAAGGTCAAGACGGATTGAGACAAGCTGGAGGTTAAGACAGACTGGGTCAGGCCAAAGGTCGAGATAAGTTGGGTCGGGTCGTAGCAAGAGACAGGTCAGGCTGAGTAGAAAGTCGATACGAGCTGAGTCAGGTTGAAGGTCGAGATAGACTGAGTTGGGTTAAACATTAAGATGGGTCAGGTCAAAGGTCGAGACGAGATGAGTTGGATTGAAGGAAAAAACAGGTCAAGTCGGGTTGAAGGTTGAGACCGGGTAGATCGGGTTGAATGTCAAGATATGTTAGGTCGAAGGTTGAGATGAGTCGGCTTGAGCCAAAGATTTAGACAAGTTTTTTCCAGGCTGAAGTTCAAGACGGGTCGGCCTGAGCTGAACGTCAAAATAGGTTGACTTAGTACAAAGGTCGAACTGGGCCAGTTTGGGCCGAAGGTTGACACTGGTCGAGCTTGTTCGAAGGTCAAGACGACATGTGTCAACTAGATGTTTGAGACAGGACGACCTTGACCAAAAATCGAGACAGGTTGAACTATACTGAAGGTTAAGATAGGTTAGGTTGGTCCGGAGATCGTGACGGGCCAATTGAACCAAGGGTTGAGATCGACTGACCCAAGTTGAGAGTCGAAATAGGTTGGTTGGAACCAATTACACAAGTTCTACAAAATTTAAGTTAAATTTCTCTTATAAAAAAGTAGACTTTGAATTTAAAACTTAATACAAATATTTGAATATAAATTTAAAACTTAATCCAAATATTTAAATTGAATTTTAAAAAAAACTCCAAATTAATTTTGCAATAAAAATATATATGGATCCAATTGATTATTTGGATCTTTAAAATTCATGCTCACTGCGGAGTTTTTTTTTTTTTTTTTTTTTTAAGAATTTAAAATAAAAATAAAAATATAAATAAAAAAAATTAATTATTTAAATATTTAAAATTAAAAAAAAAAACAAAGTTTTTTTTTTTTTTTTTTTCTGAAGAATCGAGAATTAAATTACTCAAAATTTTCACTATTCCTAACATCCTATTTTATTCCACCTGGAAGAAACTCAAACTTGTCTTATGATTGTGCTAAAATTTTTTACTCAATTCAACCCTGGTGGGTTTCGGATTAATATATTAAATAAACAACATAAAAAGAAAAATAATAGGTTATGTATTGGCAGTGTAAACAATTTACAGTATCATAATGTATGCCTGGATAAATTTATTTACAACAACTTGTAATAGGGAAAAAAAGAAAAATGAAGAGTTTTCATAATTTAAAATTAACTAAGTGTATAAGTCAATTTATAAAAGTTATTTTTATACAATTTCTTTTTTTTTCTCCTTAATTAAAACTAATTTTAAATTATAGGAAAAAACTATTTTTATTTTTTATTTTGTTAGAAGTTCTTAGCGGGAGAAATTTGTTCAAATAATTACACTTACTTATTTATTGATTCTTTACTAACTCAAAAAGGTTATCAAGAGTGTTTTGATTGGTTTAGGACTAAAGTTGTAAAAAAAAATTGCATTCAAAATACACAGTAATTAAACTGAATAAAAAATAATAATAAATTATATGTATAGTAGCAGTTTATGCTCACGTACATTCATAAAGTAACAAAATAAACATATAATACTGTATAAGTGAATATCAGGCTTAAGCGCTTACAACTTCACACTAATGAGAAACCTTTTTAGTTAAATAAAAATAAGAAACACGATATAAAATAATTTATTACTATTAGTTTTACATCTCCAGTTTTGAACTAGTTCGACTAGTTCCCACTATTTGATAATCAGTTTATTTTTTGAGGCAAATGACTCAAATGAAATGTTTTAATGCTTGATGAACTTGTGACATTTCCCAACTTCTGCTACATATACAACATGGCAGATAACATTACTGAATTAGAAGTTGTAAATACAGCAGATGCAGTAACATGGTAAAAAGGCCATGATGCTTTTTTACATACAAACTGATTACAAGCTAGAGTTTGCAAATCGCCTCATTCAATAACAGATTGAAGCTGCTGAAATGAACTGAACCTTGAGCCTTGAGTACAGTGTAATTAGAATGAGCACCTAACATAAATAAAAAGTTCCTATAGGCTATGTTAAAAATAAGCACTCTACAGCATCCAAGACGCATCCTAACTATTGCCAACGTTTAAGGGGCTTCGCCGAAGAAGAGCCACTGGCAGTGGGTTTTCTAACACCTACATGCAATATAGTAAATAAGAAGCAGCAATGCCAAGGGAGACTGGGTTTCAGATCAATTTAAAAAGGAAGAGATGTGAGAGTAAAATATTAGACATAGCAGAATAAAAGTTGAATATACATACTTGACGGAGCCTTCGAGGAGGTTTTGCTCAACGATAGCCTAGAAGGTATTGTCCGCATTTTTTGTGAGGTTTGACCAGCTTTAGGAATTTTGGATGGCATAATTGGCCTGCATTCAATCAAACAAATTGAGATTCGGTCCAATTTAAATAGGGTTGGTAACAGCTACTACGCGAGTAACTTGAATTTGAAACGAGGCTTTCTTCCCACCCATGTTTTCTTTTTTCCACCTACATACTTCCAATATTTATAATTTTGCCATTATCTTTATTTTAGATGTTTAGAATTCTAGAATATATTCTTTTCCAAAATGTATCATAGGGAATGCATAAATAGTGTTCATTTTAGATAATTCTGGAATGTACATTCCAAAAGATGTTTGATCCTATTCTAAAATGCATAATTAAAATATGTTTGACACTGTTCCAAATTATGTATTCTCAAAAATCCTCACCGCTTATTTATTTGGAATGTGTAATATGAAAGTTTTTCAATACGTTCTTGATGGTATTTTTCGGAATGATCAAGAATTTCAAATCATCAAATTATTTATGCACACCTTCAAATGAAAGGGCATACATTGTAGAGCAATCATTTTTGTATTATCCTCACCATTTGCATATTTCGATAGATTATGTGCCTCATAAATTTTTAAAAGAGGGAGGAGAGAACTGACTTTTCTGTGCTTTCAGCTGGAAGGTTGATGATTGTGTTGCTGTCCTTCACTGGTGTCGCTTCAGCTGCCTTCTCGAGCTCAGGGAAAAGAGTATACTCCACAATACTACTGATTGAGCCTTCAGTTTCAGTTCCCATTGAAAGACCACCATCAGATATGTCACTTAATCTCTCCTCCGAATCTGCATCTCCAAATCTTAATAGGTCAGTGTCCTCATTGAAATTTTGACTGATATCATCACTGGCTAATTTCAACCGAAGGGAGCTGGACTTGTTCCTGAAATCATCCATTGATTGATGAGAACCAGCTTCAGAATGCTTATCACTGTATTCTGAGCAGTTATCCATGTCAGAAGCTGCCTTTCCATTTACTCTAAGGCTGCTCGCTCCCGAACGTCTTGTGCTATTTCGGGGAGTCCCTACGGAACGTCTCCTTGGAGATGATGACCCGTGTCTAACTGAGATCATGCCATGCTTTGCACCATTTTGATATGCTTTGAGCCACTGTAACTGCTCAATCTCTTCATCCTTCCTTCCAATAACATCCTTGAGAGATGCCAACTGCAAGAATAACATATAACGTCAATGTGAATTTATAAATGATATTACAATAAGCTCAAGCTACACAAGAGTGAGAACCTGAATGACGATAGGTCATAAGTCTAAAAGCAAACTACTAACTAAAATCCAAACTCCTAACATCTGGTATTTTGCTGATAAAGATAATGTGACATTGACTTCACTTCCATCTACTAAGCTATGTAAAATGCAACCAAAAATAGAAAAAAACCTGCTCCATAAGTTCTCTCACATCCCTTCCCTCTTTGTTGCTACGAGCAGCGCCCAACTCAACGCCAGAAACCCTTTCAGCAAACTTCAAGGTGCTTACAGTTTCAGAATATGAAGCAACATCAGGATTAAGCTGTACAAACATAAGGGTTTTTGCTTGACCGCCTATAAAATAAAAGGGGCAAAGCTATTGCAATTTAGCAAGCCATGACAATAATATACTTAGATCAACTCAAACAAAATGAAATTAAACATAAAAAAATTGTAAGTTAATTCCAACAATGGCAGCATTTACCTAACGAACTCTGCAGAAGTTGTGTCAATTTACTATTTCTATATGGCACATGTGAACTCTTTTGTGATAGGGCAAATATCACATCTCCAAGTGCAGATAGTGATTTATTTATATGTTGAGCCTCCTTAAGCCTATCTCCAGTTGCTTCAGAGCGATCCACTCTTTCACTTCCTGCAAGATCTACTAGATGCAGACATCCACGCAACAGTGTGTTGGTCTTCAAATCCGTTCCTCGGACATGAACAGAGAGAACACTATCATGTGATTTCAAAATAAAATGAGTTTGTATCTTCACAATTCGAAAATTGATAATAAAGAAAATCTTAAAATTATGAATACAACCTGTGTGATCGACTACTTCTTTCATTCAAGGCTGTTGCACTAGTCGCTCGATTCATCAACCCAGTATTCATCAACTCAAGGACATCTGCCATTGAATTTACAGAATGCATACTTGCATCAGGAACAGCCAACCCATTTGGTTGGGCAGTATTCCAAATCCCAAGTGTGTGCAAGTCAAGGAAACAATACTTGATTTTGTAAATGGTTGGTAAACATTGTTATGTCTAAACATAACAACAGTTGTAGATGATAGAAAACATACATGCATGAAGTAAATAAATGAATAATATTAACATGACAATACATGAATAAGAATGCAAGCTTAATTATCGGTATAAAGAGTAACGTAACTAATAATAGAAAGGAAAGATCAGTGCACAAGACTTCCATTATTGTGGTGGGTCTGGCAATATACAATAGACAAGGGAAAAAGGATATCTCTTTTGAGGACCATTGCTTGATAGTAAATCACGAACTTGTTCGTTATAAATTTCAACCATTTGAACTCCAACTTCATAAACAATAGAGCTTCTCCTAGTCTGGGAGATATGGAAAAGATCATGAAGTGCCCGATAGTTGACTCCCCAATCTGATTTTGATAATAGGCCAGGTCCGCTCTAGTAGAAAAGCAACTGCTGAGTAAAGTAGCTAGATATATGACATAAATAAAGTATTAAACAAATTTAATTCATACCATTGTATATGTCTTTCCTGAACCAGTTTGACCATAAGCAAATATACAAACATTGTACCCATCAAGAACAGATCGAATCAGTGGTTGAGTGTCCTTGAATACTTCCTCTAGAAAAAAAATAATTGATGAATAAGTTGAACGTTACAATCAAGTAATAACAATATGAGAAACAAATGAAAAAAATGCAGTACCTTGACTTGTTGCTTGACCAAAAACCTTGTTAAATTTAAAAAGTTTACGATTTTCTTTTCCCTGTTTAAGAGGATTGCTAACAACTAGTTCTCCATCTTCCCCAACAAACTCAATTGTTGTATGGCTTTGATTTTGTCCTGGAAGAAATGGTCTAATACGACAATACACCCTTATATTACCTATCCATAAAATGATTTAGAATAAAAAGAAAAAATAAATCAGATTGTCAATCAAACAGGGGCTCAAAAGTTCACAACCTGAAAATATAAGCACCGTGTAATACTTACCTTTCAAATCTTGAACTTCATTATACAATTTCCTATTTTCTGCTAGAACTACATGATAATTTTCAGCAGCCTCAGCTAATCCTTTCAGCTTGGTTCCTACATATACACATCTTGTAAGTTGTAAATACACCTAACCCATTATAAGCAACAGTAAATCATGAAAAGTTTTAAGCATTGTACCCTACCAAAGTACTTGAATTCCTCTAAGTAGCTTCTTTTTGTTTTTATTACATCATCTTTGACAGACTTCATGGATGCTCTCAGCTCCTATAAAGCATCAAATCATACGGTATAGCACAAGAAAAAAAAAGTGACAGCCTTAGAGAAAAGCAATACAAAGAAGCAAACCTGGAAAGCTCCAAATTGGAAATTTACGATAGTTTGATAGCTATGTTCTTTATTCTTCCAATTCAAAAATCTGGATTCTGAAAATGCCTCTAGTTCCTTCACTTGCTTTCTTGCATCTGCAAGATGAAGCTTAAGTTCCTCTATCCTTTTTTCATATTCAACTTTAGATTCAGAAACGAGCAATTCTAACTCTGAAACATGTTTTTCATGTGTTCTTTTGGCTATTTCCAAATCTTGCTTCAATTCAGAAATTTCAATTTCACTACGAACTTTTTCTTTCTTTAAATGAGAAAAATCTTGCTCTTCAAGTCTCTTCTTCTCCTCAAATTTAGTTTGTTCAGCCTGCAAATCATACTGAAGATAGAAATGATTGCAGCCAGTTAGTAGTAGTCAACAGAAATCACATTTCTAATTGGAAAAGCTACATATTTTGAAATTTCTAAAGCCTATAAATACATTTATATATAAACCCAGTCATTTTTTTTTTTTTTCACTGTGATGAAATTTAACACTACTTCAAAGATACACACTTCACTATAGGTAATAATCACACATTTAACCCTTTTTACCAGCATAAAAGATAGTAGACAAATGTATATCTGTGTCTGAGCAATATAAGTGATATACTTATCATTTTAGACAATTTAAGGAATGGCAACTATTAGTTATTCACCCAAATCAAGAACTTTACTCTAAGATGCAACATAAATGAGCCAAGCCAATCACTTGATCTTCTTAAATTCAAGAAATGCGTATGTGCATACATGTGTATATCTGTAGATAGATAAATCGAGAGAGAGATCAGGTTCCTCTCTTCAATAATCCTGTCTACATATTAAATTTTATTAACTCAACTGTTAATTAAGAATATTTTACTTTGTAGATCAAGCTCGTTCCTTTCTATAAAATCTTAATATTATTTAATGTTTAATTAAATAAAATCAATCTATTGTATAATATTTTTTTTAAACTATAAGTAAATATTATCTGTATCAGATAACTACAAAAGTCTGCCAAAAATTCGGTATGCATGATCGTTGAGTTAACATCAAAGTCCAAAAGTTGGATTAACAAAAATTAAGGCATGCAAGCAGTTGTTGATGGAAGTAAATTCAGTAACACGATATCTCATCGCATATGTACACACACACATAAAGAGACAATGGTGAGTGAGTTGCATTGGTACTCACGTCAACTATCATACCATTCAATATCTTCAAATTGGATAATTTTATCTCAACCAACTATTGGATTAAAAGCTCCTTTCATGGGGTCATATCCACAAATTTTTTAATATTAAGCCAAATTATTTGATACATCATCCATATACATCAAAATTGATATAACATACTTTTAAAACATTAAAAAATATGAATAATTTGATTGTGATCTTATTGATGTTCAATTTTCACAAAATTGACACAAACAAACAAGGTAATATATAATTATACTTCAATGATTGGATCAATAAAACTCATTCCATATAAAGGAATTGAGGGTATAATAATTGGTGTAATTCGGTTCCCCTATATGTGTGTGTGTGTGAGTAAAATCAATGATAATAATGACAACACAGGTAGTGAGTAAATTTAACCAAAAACAAGGATTTATATTGCTAGTTTGTTCGGTTATTTTGAATTCAAAGATAAGGCTTGAGATAGGTTTGCACCTTCAATTGCTGAACCCAACTTGAAAGAACCTGTAGAAAGTGGAGGCAGCTTTAAAAGAAAATTAGCAGATAGCAAAAATATAAAAGAACAATAAGGCATTGGCCCAAATCAATCAACAACAAAAAATACCTCATTCTCTTCAGTTGTTCCTACTGCCAAAGTCTCAAGTGCTTGTATTCTTGTTTGATATTTTCCCTCACGAACTTTGAAACGATAGTTTTGCTTCAGGTGTGCAACATAGTTAAATAGTCATTGTTCAAGAACAACTAAAAAACCTGACATTCTACAGTGGAAAATATGAAAAGTACTGTAACTTTACATTTTTCATGCTCTCAACTTGATCTGAAAAGCGCAACTCAATTACTTGCAGAATTTTCCTCAACAAGCATGCAGCACGATGAGCCTAGAAATATATAAAAATGAATAATTGATCTATTTCCGAGTGTTAATCATATTTAATTTTGCTTGAACACTTTCTATAACTTATTGTAGAAGTATTCTGTCCAATTACCTGAGGAACATCTCCATTCTTCCTTTCAAATATATCACTTAGGATGCTCTTTCCTATATTAAAAAGCAATTGAGTTGAGACACTCTGCAAGAAAAAAATCGTTAATGTATCAGGGTCACATGAGTTAACAGCAACAACTAAAGGCATTATTATACACAGAGGGAGAAAGGGAGAATATTATTCAAATAATCATAAATGTGAAATCATTTCATTTATGAGAAAAAAGAAAGGGAAAGTTGATAGAGACACAAATTATCTCATCACTTACATCCAAATTGTTTAATTTCAATACTTCATTAAGGTTGGCATCAGAATAATCTACATGCAATCCTTTCTTCAAGTGGAACAGTTCATTAGACTTTATTCCGGTGTGATCTACGGATGCAATTCCATCTGGATAAAGAAAAGAAGTGGTAAAACATAAATAAAATGTTTAAATAGATATAGAAACAAAATATCTAAACAACAACCAATCCTTGTTACATTAGATGACGCCAAATACATGGATCACATGGCATCTTTGCACTCCTAACAATATTCAATCATGTAGTAATCTACCAAGAGCAGGGCACTTTTTAATTTATCAAAATACCTGATCCAAGAGAACCATCAAAAGCATGTTGAAATTTTGAAGCATCCTTGAGGCAACTATCACTTTCCTCTGAGGACATTAGATTTGACTGGTCCCACCTCTTTCTAGAATAACTTTGGATATTTTCTCGTGCAGCATTATAAGAAAAATGAGTTTTTAGAGTTTCGAGACACTGCAACACAGGCACCATTGATCCCTGCATACATTCTCAGGCCTCAAGATTAAATTACTAGGACAAAACTTGCCAAGTTTAGTAAAGAAAAATGGAAATTTAGAATCATATTCAGACAGGGCCAACCAGCTTATTTTATTAGACAAAGTCCAGTTTCAACATTAAAGAAACAAACTGAAGTATACATAACCTCAACCATAAAATAGTAGATATCACAATCAAATTGTTCAGTGATTCTCCTTCAATATGCGACAAAGATGAAACAAAACTTCTATTTCCTATGTACAGACAAATGAGGTATTTATCTAGCCAACCCATCTAGTCAAGGACAGCCAATTAAATTCATATACATAAATGACAATCTCTCAAACTACATTGCATAACAGAACTTCTTATACCTGCTCTAGGTCTGACAATTCAAATCCAGACAATCCCAGTTCATCCAAAGCTACCAGAAACCTTTTCACACCGATTAGCTCATTCAAAGAACCACTTCCCTGAAGTAAAAAAGTGAATGCCTTAGCTTAGAAGAAAGAGTACAAAAGTAAACAAGCTCTCTAACTTAATGTCTGCACACTAGAAAACAGAGACTATTAAACATAAAAAGTACACACACAAAAAAACATAATACAAGTATATAACAGAACTAAGGACACTCCTACCTTCACCGAACCAGGAACCAGATTGTCCAAAATGCTGCATAACACAGATCCATCCCTCAACCGTGCTCTCAACTCGTCCTCTGAAGTATCTAAAGGCAGATTAAAATTAGGAAGCACAGCATTTATCCACTTCACCAGTGACGGAAGCTGCTGACTACCTGAATCCATATCAAAATCAGTGTTCTAGAGGCGAGGTGAACAAAAAATTCAAACAAATGTATCATTCTAGAGAAGTCATCGAAACTCCTCTTCGTTTAAAACCTGCACGAGGAAACCCATTTCCATTTCCGTGGTTAATTCCCCCTTTCCCCCACCCCTCCTGCTCCCACTGCATGCTCGCTTTGGACCCTCCTCGCCCCCTTTATCAATAGCACCTACAATGCCACAACACATAATGTTAATAGCCCAAACAAGCTGATACCTCATCTCAGGAGAAAAAATTAACCAAAAAACTCTGAACATCAATTCATCCAATTTTTAATCAATAACATCACAGAAGAACAATGACCACAATAACACACTTTTTGCGGTAAAAAATTAAGAACTAGGTTTGATATAAGCTGCATTAAACAATCTACTGTCACTCCAGTACAACAACGGTACGACATCCCGCCTGAATAAAAGGTGTGTGTTATTAAGGTCCAAAGGATCTCCTTAGGAACTGCAATCATGGAGAACAGAAGGAAAACCAAATTTGACACACTAAACTCATAATCGAAGCTGCAAAATTAGCTAACACAGTATTATTATTATCATTATAACTAATATTGATATTGTCTGAATTAATTACGCAAGGAAATAAGAAAAAACAGAGATTAAGAGGAACAGATCCGCACGAACCTGTCTCGAGGAAGCAATGAGGGAAAAAGGCGAGGAAGTGGAAGCTCGCCCTTCGGAAAACAGAGATTGAATCCAACGAAACAGGAACAAATATTGCAATGTGGATGAAACAGCAATGAGAGCTTACAGATCGAGAAGAATCACGGGAAATTTGTGGTAAGGAGATGAAGAAATTGGGATTTGGGAAAGGAAGAAGAGGATTTAGGTGGTGGAGACAGTGAAAGAGTGTTGAAGGGAGGTTGAGTTGAAGCAATGGGCATAGCCTTTTCTTTCTTTCCTTTTTGTTTTTTTTTTTTTATTTCTTTGTTATGTTGTTTTCAAATGACAGTGTGAGGACCTGGAATTTTGGAAAAATTTGGAAAGTGTGAATTGAATTGGATTACAAGCCAAATAGAGAAATTTGAATCTTTAAGATTTTAACTACCCTTCCATCTCAAATAATAACAAAACAGTGCCTTCTTTTTTACAATTTTCTGATTTTGACGCTATCCAACCTCATTCTCGAATGCAATTCCCGCCGGCCCCTTTCCCTTTCTTAATTTAAACTAATCTCAAATATTTAAACAATAAATTGTTATAAAACCAATATCTTAATTCTCAATTAACCCACCACTTGCTTTTAGCCAAAGGTGTCTGATTCCATTATTTTAATCAGATCAGAATTTTTTTAGAAAACTTTAGATAACTGTTGCAAAGACAACAATGTGTGGAAAATGATTGGGTTGGATTTGTTATATACAATAACAAAAGTTTGGTGTGTATTTTATACTTTTTATGTTTTTTTTTAAATTAATTGCAAATTTATAATTTAATTATTTTAATTCCAAATCAACTCCCCTTAATCAGATGTAATAACATTAGTGACCCTTCAGATAATATAGGATGTAACATGATCTTGTTTCTAAATTTATTACGGAATTACTTCAAAACACCTAACTGTTAAATTCTTATAAAAAATATTTATCAAATAATTTTATTTCAAAATATATTATACATGTCTAAATTCCAATATGAATAAATTATTTATGACATAGTAAACCAGACCTATTGATGGGTCTTTACTAAATAAAATTTGGGATTTGTCAAATAAAAGTATAATGTAAATTTATATTTCAAGTATGTATTTGCTAAATGCTTTTAAAGAAAAAATAAAAAATATTTATCTAACTTATGTATAAATGAAAAATACAATTTTGAAATTCTTGAACGCAATATTTTAAAATAGAAATTAATTAATTTTTCCTTATGAAAAGTTTTATATATATATATATATATTTATTGTGAACCTTATAACTTGTACAAACCTTGAAGATAACCTCCATAGTCACATTTCTAACATTATGTGTGTGTTAGTAACTTAGTGCATAAAATTGAATGATTGAGCGTTCAAAATCAATTAATATATATAACTTAAATTGATTTAAGATGGATATAATTTTTTCATTAAAATAATTTTTTTGTGACATTTTGAATGTGATAGATTACAATATATATGACATGTTTGTTTGATTTTTTTTTTCTATATATTAACAGAAACAAAACAATAAACTTCTAGAAAATGTATATTCTTTTTCAAATATTTTTGAAAACAAACTATTTTTAATAAGATAATTATTTATTATAACTTTTAATATGTTTGGATAAAATTGTTTTAGAAAGAAATTTAAGAAGAATATTTTTTTTATAAGCAATGTGAAGTTATTTATCGGAAAAAGAAAGTAATATGGACAAAGTATGTCAAGAAAAACAGTTATTAGTATAGCACATATTATAATTTGATTTTTAATGATAAATTGATGTTTCAAATATTTTTTAAATATTGTATCTTGGTATACTATATTTTATATAATTTTTTTATTAACTGGGGAAATAGTAATAAAATTTGAACTTACATAATGATGTATTTGACTGGTTTCTTAGTAAATAATAATAAAATTTGAACTGAATTGTTACATAATGATGTCTTTGACCAGTTTCTTAGTAATGAGTTTTACCGTCAATAAAATTGTAAATTGAAAAATTGTAAGAAACTCATTTTTAATTCATCATTTTAATATTTTTAAATTATTATATTACATTATTATAATAATAAATTAAAAATGAGTCAAAATATTATTATTTATTTATATTATTTTTATTTTTATTTGACAAATAAACTCATTAAAAATTATTTTTTCAAAATTTTTAAAAGAAAATAAACTTATATTAACCTTATTTATAATCAACATTAAATTAAATTAATTAATAACAATTAATATCATTGATTTTGATAATTGAAATATAATTAAGAAGAGGATTAATTTTGGTGAAAATTAATAATAGACAAGATAAGCATCGGAACATGACACAAGTTAAAATATTTGAAATGAACTGTAGTTAACTAAATATGTACCTAATATATCTCAAAAATATTGTACATATTTACATAGTTTGGTATTATCAATTTTGAAAGTGTCTAAAGTGCAAAAAATATTATATTTTAGATTGACGTGTAAAAAGTTCTTAAACTCTTTTATGTGTCAATTTTTTTCATCAATGTGTTAATGCACTTTTTTCTATTAATAAAAAACATGTCACTGATAAGTTTGTAGACAATAATATGTTGACAGTATGGTAAAGATAATTATGTCAAAATTGTCATTTGAGTATTATTATTGTAGAGTTATTTTGTATTCCATGAAAGACAATACAATCATGTGTATAGGAATTATTTATAATTAAATTCAAAGTATTTTTTGTTTATAAAAATAACACTTTACCATTCTCTGTTAAATTTGATCAATATGAAAGATGCCATTAGTTTAAGTATTTGATGATTATTTTGAAAAAAAAAATTATATTTATTGCTTCACTTTTTTAAAAATGTTAAGTTTTAATTTGTTTTTAGAATCTTAATAATATACACCTCTGAAAGGAGAACAGTGATATAAGAGGAAATGTATAAATATTTTGTTAAATAATTGAAAATTGTCAAACTACGTGGACATGTCATCCTCTTTTTGTAAATATATTCTCTTACTTTCTCAGTTTTGTCACCATTTTTCTAAATTTTCATCTAAGTTGTTTATCAATCTCTAATTAACATATTTATGTATTATTGTCAGTTAATTTTTACATTAATGGCTTTGAATATAAACATTTGACTTTAATTTAATTGTAGGTGGTGAAGTAAGACAGGATGAGTGAAAGTCTAAACACAAATAAATGAAGTCTCTTACCTTCCTAGTGTTGTGTTGAATACTCAAATAAATGATTGATTTTAGCATTATATAAATACATTTTTTATTTCTTATAAAAAAGGAATTACATAAATATTTATATACTTATTTTAATTTAGTATATACAATAAGTAAATGTTAAATATTTTATTATTTTACGAGTTACATAGCAACACATAATTCCTTTTTATGCAAAAAGAATAAAGTACATAATTGATTTTAAAGTTGATATTATCAACATTTATATTTTTTGAATGTTACATGAAACACTAAAATACATCATGCACTTGTTGTTATACACTAACTATTATAAGTCCAATTTAATTCATGTTTGAAGTTAAAAACTATAGATTGTTTTGTTAATTAGTGGAAGCTAAGAGAAATGTCATTATAATTATAATAATAAAAAAAAAACTCAACATCACGTAAATATATTTGTCTAAGGTGTTTTAATATGAATTCAATAACAATAATATAGGGTCAATATTTATCATTTTATTATGTTTTCATGAGATGTTGCAACGATAAATGTTCGTTGAATCATAGATGAATTAAATTTTTACTTTCTTGGACGAGAGTGAATTATTGATTATGTGTAAGTAATGAAATCAAAGCAATGGAGAGATACAAAAATATTTGCAAGCCATAAAGAAAAATCTTACTATAATTCATATAGTAGTCTAATAATTATAAATGATAATATATGCATACTAGTTTCTATATTCAATTCTTATAAATGATAATGTATACATACTGTAGCTTCTATATTCAATTTATGTAAGCAAGGCTACAAAGAAAAACTATTCAATAATAATATAAACTTAAAATTTAGTTAGATATTTTTTCATCAATTTAATGGCAGTAAGTTTGGCAATCGGTGACAGACTATTTAGGTAATCAACTACCTCCATAAGTTATGTATATACATTCGCTACAAACCTTGTCCTTTTTTTTTCAGTTTTTAATTTTTTTTTTAACCAGTACAATGTGTAACTCAGTTACATGTTAAAATCAATGTTTTATATCTAATTTAGTATATATATTTGTTATTTTTGTTCAATTTAGTTTTAAATTGTTTTAAATTAACAATTTTATCCTTCTCTAAATTAAGACCAAATGTAATTTTTATATAATGAAGTTTTTATTCAAATTCACATTTTATTAAATATTTTTTGTTTAGGATTACAGTTATTTTAAAATTTAAACGAAAATTTTAGATCAATGATAGTAGTATTCGAGTCTCACAAGTGACATATAACTGGTTAACAGTAGACCATTCTTTAAAATAAGGTTAAATTATATTTTTAGTCTCCATTTTCATAGCAAAATTTGAATTTGGTTCCTTAATTCTTTTTAATCTCAATTTGGTCCCTATTTTAGGAAATTTGATACAATCAAGTCAATTCCGTTAGTGGTGTAGTAACGGTGTTAAATGGGGTGCCACCAATCAGCTTCTTGATGTTTTGAATTTTTTGATTTTTTTTTTTGAACTTTTATTGAGAGTAGGAAAATGACACATGGCATAATAGTGACACGTGGCACTGTCACTGCCATGTGACACGGTGTCAAGATGTCAGCTTGACATGTGACAATTTTTTATTTTTTAAAAAAGTAAATAAAAAATAAAAATAAAATCAAAAAATCCAGGAATTGACACGTGACACCCTATTTAACATGTTACTACACCACTAACGAAAAAAGATTTATTGCATCAAATTTCCCAAAATAGAGACCAGATTGAGATAAAAAAGAATTAAGGGACCAAATTCAAATTTTACGAAAATGGAGACCAAAAGTATAGTTTAACCTTAAAATAAAAAGAATTAAAACAAATCACAAGGTAACATGTGACATTAACTGTTCACTACTGTTAATCATTTTAACAGAATTAGAAAAAAAATCAAATTAAACAAACTTGATAAAAAAAAAATAACACTCGATTGAAAAAGATATATCAGGATTTACAAAACTAAATGAAATATGTAATTTAACCATAATATTAATATAAAAAGTAATTTTTATACTTAACTTACGAAAACTTTTGTACTAATACATTTTTTAGTTAACCAGTAGAAATATATATATATCCTTCTATTTTTATTAAATTAAAATTTAATTTTAATAATAATTTTTCCTATTTTACATATTAGTATGTACATTATTTATTATTTTATTTGAATTTCAACTATTATCAAGATTAAAATATGGATAAAATTTAATTTTGATATAAAAATTAGCATTTAATCGAAAATATTAAGAGTAGGATCTAGGTTTTCTAGTTAGTGTGGTTTGTGAGAGTGAATGAGAACTTAGAGAGTCACAAGAAATTCAACTGGTTTGTTGGATCAATTGAAAATGGAACAGCATAGCGAAACGTCCGATAGAGAAGAAGAACGCGAGGATGGTGGTGATTCCTCTTTGGATCCTCCCAATTCAGAAGGAGAAACCCCAATCTCCGACGGCGTCGCATTCAACAATCAAAGCGAAATTTTCAGAGCGATCGAAGTTGTGGAGCGCGACTCACTGGCTATCGCTCAGAGTTTCACTTCTCTCTTCGCTTCCCTCCGTATGGCGCTCTCCGAATCCACCGCCACCTCGCTCCACCACATGCAGTGCTTTACCGATGCCACCGGTCGCCTTCAGGAATCCGGTGCCACAATTTCTCATCCATAAACATCAATTCAAATCGAAAACATACTAAAATCGCAATAATCGTTTATATTTGTGGATTTGCAGTGCTTGATGCAGCAAACAAGGGGAATCGCTATATAAATTCCTGTCTCAGGTATTTTTATTAAATATGTTTATTAATTGTCTATATTGAAATTGTTGGAAAACGGCTAGATCACGTGACATAAACTAAAATAAATAATGAAGCCTGGTGATGAAGTTGGTTAGTTACTTATTCATTATAATCATCGTTATCATATTTCGTGGGATGCAGATTGAATGAAGAGATGAAGAGTGTTGATGGACTCGCCTCTCAATTGTATCCTATTGCTTTGCTATTTGCTGCTAATTTGTTTTACCCTCTCCTTCGTACTTTTGATTAAAAGAATATACAGTGTCAACCAATAAAAATCGCATAATGTGACGTTTTGATAGACTTTGTTATGGATACTTACATGAGAAGAAAATTAGAAAATAAAATGATTTTAACTTCTCGTATAATCTAAATCAAAAGCTCTCTCATGTTACTTATCCAAAAAAAAAAAAACTATTTAGCTTATGAAAGAAGTTTAGTTCATTTTACCTTGTTTTCTGCTCCTGTAAAAGACTATGGATACCTTAAAATATGAATTTTAAAATAATTAACATAGAAGTGAATAATCTTATAACATAATTCGTGATTAGATGACACTGAATATGTTAGTTAGAGCAATGTAATTTAATTCTAAAGATTCATTTTCAAAATCTCTTTTTTTCTGGAATTTTATATTTACTAAATTACAGCGGGGACAGTACTCCACTGAAGTGAGAAAGTGCATGTTTGATTGCGGATCCGCTTGAATTTCCACATCCAGGTTGATGTTTCCGAACATGCCGAAAGAATCTACTGTGTAAGCCTAGGTTTGCTTAGTACCATGTTAACATACTACACTTTTATTTAATGGTGATCCCCTGTGCATTTTAGAGGCGTTCTCTCTGGAGGAGCCTTATTTGCTGCTTGAGATAAAGACTTGTGTGATTAGTAAGTAGGAACACTTTAAATTGTTGACTATGTTCTTTTTCATCCTTCTTTGATCTTAGTTTTCAATTGAATCCTTAATAATTCGAAGAAAAATCCTAAGAAAGCATGTCGATTCTCTGGACTCAGCTGTTAACAAGCTTCTTCAATTCCCCTGATACCTTGGGATTCAGTCATGTACAAGGTTCGTTTCTATTTCCCATAACTAACTCTTGAAAGAATCTGTAATGCCTAATATATATATTTTTCATTTCATGATTATGCTGAGATAGCGTTTTAGCGCAAATAAAGCAAAAGAATATTTTTCTCTTTGGCAGTTGTTAAGATAGAGGGTTGAGAAGCGGTGAAATTTCCTCTTTTTCCCCCAGTAAACAAGAGATAGAGAGTGTACAATATTGTTCCTCGTGTCACAAGATTTTCCTCTAGTGCTGACCCAAAAAACAAGATTTCCTCTAGTGTCACAAGATTTTTCCAGTGCACAGTTTGTTTGAAGTTTTAGGTGTTGATGATTTTATGTATGTGACTTTGTCATTATCACCGGTGCTGTTAATAGTTTGTATTCAGGACAGAAATTAAAGTACGTACAGTCAAGAGTAAGCATATTTTGGTTCTTCATTTTGTTCTGAAATGGTATAAAACATTCTATGCCTCTTTGTGAGAGATGGGATAAGATAAACTGGCTTTGCTCTTGTTTTACATGATGCCACACTAGCTGAAAGAAAAAAGGTATAAAGGTAAAGAGAAAAGAAAAATGGAATGTCTGGCGTGTGTAAGAATACGACCTTTTGACCGACTGGTCCTGGATTCTATACGTTGTGCTAGCAAACATGAAAATGAATATTTTGAACCCTTTATCTGGCTACTTGAGCAAGTGTTGAATTACAATCCTACAGGACAACTTGAGCAATTTTCCATATCACGTGCGAGTTCTAGGAATTCCAACCGCATCTAAATCTTCTGAATCAGGATAGACAACTAACTTTGATTGATATGGAACTTGTATATGGTAAAAGTGGGTAAATGATGTTAAAAAATGGGTGTAAACATTATTAGGAAACCTATGTGATGTAAAGTGTTTTGTTTCCTGAAAAGCCCTGTGTTAATCATTATGTGTGGTGAAATGATAGATGCACGTTGTTCACAAGATATAAAAGATGTTCGATCGACAGAGGGAGGGGATGTAATGAAATGTAGAGTCATCTTGCTACAAAGTGTTGAAATATGATTATTCTTGAAGTGTATAAATAATTTAGTGTCAAGCTTGTTCGATTAAAATAGAATTAATCAAATAAAAGAGATTTTTCACTTGTTGTAATTTTCATTGATTGAAATTTTTTACAATGGGAATAAATTTGAATTTATTGTCTCAATATTAAGTTGCTAAATTATTATATTTTAAATAAAGTAAAATATAAAAAGTGATAATAATTTGAAAAAATATATAATTACCACATTTTATATTTTACATTCATCAAGTAGTGATAAATTAGTTTACGTTTTGTTTTAATTCAACTTTGCTATTAGCTACTTCCACTAGAGGTTCGGAATACGACATAATTGCTTGATATAACAAATGAAATAACAAACGAAAGTAACTTTCTCTTAATAACATGGGAAGTTAATGAGTACTGGATTTTTTTTTTAACATTAAAACATGTTAAATTCGAGTCAAGTAGTTTTTGAATTCTCCAAAATGACATTTTTAAATGTAGGTGGTCTCAAACTTGTGCTTTCCTTGATAAAATGCATGGATGTACCTTCTCTCAGCCTGTAGATGCAGATGATATTTAAATTGTCAAGCATCAACATTCATCAGTTGCCATAAAAATTGATGCATTAGTGGTCAAGTCTTGAAGGGCGCAACCTCATTAATAAATTAAATAGCCTCTATTTAATTATGGTTAAACTCGATATTGGAAAAAACACATCACTTCAATAATAAATAACCAAATTCTCACTCTTACTCTTAAAGGAGCACTTCTCATATCTCTCACATTAGAAACACATCTTCAAGAGAAGCATATGAAAAATTTCTCAAACTATTCCTGAGTTTTGAAGAATTCACTCAAGAATTAGGTACCTCTGCAAAGACCTTGATGACAGGACCTCCATGGGTTTTGTTTAGATTCCCCGAGTCTTCAGGTTGAACTAAATGAAGTTCGGCAAGATTTTTAATGAGATACTTAGTGACTAGATTCCAATGAAGGATGTCAATATTTTTTTAACAAAGCAATTTTGTTTAAGTCGATTGTTTCCATTCTGTGTCTCGAAGGGACCTTCCAATTTAGGAGGTTTGGAATATCCAACTTGCGCAGTCGTGGCCAACTTTTACAACACACAAACATTCGATGATTGGAGGAATGCTTTGTGTTCTTCTCATGAGATAATTGATTCCACTAAAGAATCTAACTACTCAAATTTCTTTATCGTGCAAGATCTCACTAATCAAATAGAAGTTGGTCTCCAAAATGTAAAGTTGGCATTCATCTTATCTTGAATATCAAATAGCAATATTTGTTGGTTTATGAAAATATCAAAATAAAAACCCTCTTAATAATTAAAGGGATAATTAGTCGTATAGTACCCAGTTTGGTGCTGGAGTTTCTAATTGATACCCGGTTTAAAAAAAGTGTCAATTGCGTACCCAAATTAGTTTAAGTGCATCAATTGGTGCACTTAAACTAATTTGGGTACGTAATTGACACTTTTTTTAAACCGGGTACCAATTAGAAACTCCAGCACCAAACTGGGTAGTATACGACTAATTATACCTTTAATTATTAAGAGGGTTTTTATTTTGATATTTTCATAAACCAACAAATATTGCTATTTGATATTCAAGATAAGATGAATGCCAGATCGGAGCAGAATGTTATTGCAGCGCCAGTCCACGACTCCCTCCATCCGCAACACCTACATCTAACAACAGCAAAAACCACCGCACTTGTGCCATTCACGAACCTGCACCGGGAAGCGAATCGCAAGCAACACCGAGCCACCGCGAGCCAGAGGGGAGGAGACGCGCACCAACAGTTACAGCTTCACACACCTGGACTAGCACCGCATCTACACTACATTCGTCAACACAGATCTGCACCTCCACCACCATCTTCTCACGGAACCACAAGTGCAAACGTCCATCTTTGCACCAGTGGAACGCAGATTCACCCAGTTGCTACAATGTACCATCTCTGCAGCGAAAGCAACAATGCAACAACAACACCTTCATTGTCTTCAAGCCACCATCTTTGCACCCGAAGCAAACAACGACCACCATTGATGGAGATCTGCGACATCATCCTTACACACCACGCACCACACACATGAGTAAGCACACGACGCCACACACCATGCATCACGAACCACGCATCGCTCACACGCACAAGCACACGAACACGACACCATGTACACACATGCACCGCACAACGTACTATGCACCACACACACGAACATGGTACCACGCACCATGCACCACGCACCACGAACTACGCACCACGCACCACGCACAACACTACCACACATCACGCACCACAAACCACGAACCACGCACCACGTGCACGCATCACACACCACCCAACACGTATCACGCACCACGCACCATGCACACGCACACGCACACCGCACTACGCACCATGCACGCGCACACAAACAAGATACCATGCACCACGCACATGCACGTGACACCATGCATCACGCACCACGTACAACGTCACCATGCATCACGCACCACGAACCACAAACCACGCACCACGCACCACACATCATGTGCACGCAACGCGCACACGCACACACATCACGCACCACGAACCACGCACACGCACAGCCACGACGCACCACGCACACGCATCACGCCCCAGGCACCACGTACCGTGAATCATGCACCACACACCATGCACCACGCACATGAATAGACACACGACACCATGCACCACGCACCACGCACCACGTATCACGCACCATTCACACGCACACGCGCACCGCACTATGCGCACGCACCACACACGCATACCGCACCACACACCATACACGCATACACACGACACCACACATCACGCACCACGCCACCACGCATCACGTATCACGCACCACACACCACTCACACGCAACACGCACACGCACACGCATCACGCACCATGAACCATGCACCACGCACCATGCACACACAATACGCACCACGTAACACACCACGAACGACGCATCATGAATCACACATAACGCACATGCACCACACACCATGTCTCACGCACACAACACCACGCACCATACATCACGCGTCATGACCACTCACCACGTACCACACACTACGCAACGCGCACATGCCCACGCCACCTCACACCATGCACTACGCACACACACACACACACCTTGGTTTGGAATCCAACTACTAAAATATCCATGTTAAAAATTCTCTCAAAATTTACATTTAGTTCAACCCGAACTTTAAAATCAACAATAACATATAAGGAATTCAAGTGCACAAACATAACATACACACACACACGCACACACACACACACACACACACATATATATATATATATATATAAAAAA
>Ga0214542_1002926_pt1 | contig 35196 bp, 22 predicted proteins | sample CNSS1metaG_FD_160096 | JGI IMG/M metagenome (GOLD analysis project Ga0214542, IMG submission 160096) | Root nodule microbial communities from cowpea collected in UCLA plant growth center, Los Angeles, California, USA - CNSS1 | ecosystem: Host-associated > Plants > Roots > Nodule | place: USA...
GTCTGACGTGAGGGAGTTTGGAGGCGGAATTGAGGGAACCCGAGGTTGGCTATTGGTGATCAAGGGAGAGCTTCATCAATTGTTCAAATTTAAGCTAAGGATCCAAGTTAGGGGAGCTGGACTCTGTAATTTTATAATTATTATTAATAATTCGTGATGTATGGTATATTGGATGGTTTTGCACTATTAATTCTTTAAATTTCTACGTTTCTGGGATTTTTCCAAAAACCGCCTGGCGGGTGACGAACCACCGCCAGGCGACTCATGCATTTTTGTGTGTTCTGGGTTCCTGGAAGAGGAACCGCCAGGCGGCACACTCCCGGCCGCCAGGCGACGCAAGGCGTCTTAACCAATTACTGGGTTGGCTGATGAAGCGCCTGGCGGGACTGGTTAAACCGCCAGGCGGCGCGGGGCAATCTGACTCGTTTTGGGTTTTTCTGGCATTTTGGGTTGAATCTGGTGGGGGCAAGGGTCAGTGGTAATTATTATGGAGTAATATTGATGATCAGCGGTGGATATAATCACGTAATTTATGGTTTGAAAGGGGATACTGTGAATTGGATATAGGAATAGTGGATCATTGTAATTAAATATTGAATTGTTGTGACTGTGATTGGATTGGAATTGCGAGTGATGAGAGTTCGTAAAGAAAGAAAACTGGTTGGGCTAAGTGTGCTGGGAACATCTGGAAAAAATATCCATATGGCAAGCACCGCCTGGCGGCACGGGGTTGGCCGCCAGGCACTAGCGCAGTGGCAGTGCTGCTGCATTTTGAGACGTCGTGCTTTGAGTTTGGGTTTGGTTCCATTGGGTTGGGATCAGTAGATGAGATTTTTGGGACATTTGTGCAAGCTTGACGATGGAGTTTTGTGCATAAACTACAGGGGGTGGAAACCCTTCAGGAGTTAATCATATTAGATATCTGAAGTCTGCTTCTGTATTAGGGCGTGATAGGGATTTGGGTTCTGGATAAGTGGGGTGCAAGAGAGCATAGGGAGTTGATCAACTATTGTACATAAGAGTAACCCTATGTAAATGTTAGTAACAAGCTAGGGAGTGAGGACTGAACTACGCTGTGGTTAGTACGTAGCTAAGTTGGATGATACAAGGGAATAAATCAGATGGAATTGAGGTAAGAAATTGTGCGGGACTTGAATAGGAAACCAGAATGCGAGTACTGTCACGGCGTCTGGCGTTGGCGCTTGGCAGTGGAATGCGGACCGCCAGGCGGTAGCGGGGTTATAGTAGGCTCTCGAGGTGTGGAGCGCCTGGCGGCGAGGGCAGTCCCGCCAGGCGGTACCTACAGCAAGGAGAGTTTTGTGGCGCTGTGCGCCTGGCGGTACGCGGCACCCGCCAGGCGGTCTGGAAGCTGGCAGCGCTTGGCGACACGTGTCCCCCGCCAGGCGATTCACACTGCTGCAGCTTTGAACTTGGATTGTGTATGTGTGATCTACGTGGCGTCTAATGGTGCTTTAAAGGTGGGGTTGCTGGAGTTCCTTGAGTTGTGGCTCGGAATGTATTCCTTGAGTTGTGGCTCGGGATAGGGGTTAAGCACGTGGTATTCTTTGAGTTGTGGCTCGGAATAGCATCACTTGAGTTGTGGCTCAAGATGGCGGATGAACACGAGAAACCCTTGAGTTGTGGCTCGGGTTGGCGAGTGTTGCCGGTGTGAGTGTGCTGGTTGTGGCCAGTACGGATGGGTCCAGATAGATTGCCCTCCTTAGTTGTTGACTAACGAGTTTGGTAGTCTTGGGACGATACGGATGATGTTCGTATATGGGAACTCTACCTGGCATTGCGGTGTGTGATCCGTAGCATGTTTTCCCGCACGTGCTCTGTCGGTTGTGGCCGATAGGTATGGCAGCAAGTCACCTTGAAGTAATCATCAAACGATGTAGAACACGAATAAACATATTGGGGATCGGATTGCGGGAATAAAAATATAGGGCAATGTGGAAAGTAAGTTAAGTGTTGTAATATGTATGCATGTTGATATATATATATATATATATATATATATATATATATATATATATATATATATATATATATATATATATATATATATATGTTTATAGCTTTGTATATATGTGATTTATCTGCTAAGCTCACCCTATCTGCGTGTGTGTGGCGATGATCGTGTACGCGGTACACGGGAGCAGATGTTGATGATGCAGGTGGCTCTGGTGTAGCTTAGTCGCAGAGAGGGGATTGACTTGGGAAACTTTTATATGTATCTATTTGTTTTTGAAAACATTTGTAAACCCTGATGGGTGACTTGATAACATTGTGGCTTTAGTTTTGTAATGGACGTTCTAAAATTTATCCGCTCAATTAATAAAGCTTTAAATTTTCCCGCGTTTTGGGAAAATGAGGTATTATTAAACGCGCTGTTTTATTTATTCCATTTATTTATTTATAAATCTATAATATCCTGACGGGATGTTACAGTGGTGGTTTGATGGGGACGGCTGCCGGCAAAGTGGGTGGAAAACATGTGGGAGAGGACGTCGAAACTGTCGATTGAGTAGGGCGGAAGAGTCGTGAACCATTCTAGAGCAGGGCCTTTGAGGGTGGTGGGGAAAGCTTTGCAAAAGACTGCGTCTTGGGATGTGTATAAGGCGACGTGGGTGATGTAGACTTTAAGGTGCTCGTCAGGGTCGGTGTTGCCAGTATAGCGATCTAGGGTGAAAGGTTCCCATTGGGTTGGAAGAAGGGTGTTGGCGATGAAGTCCGTGAATGGGTGACGGCGTCTGGGCTGGTGAGGAGGGAGCAGGTGAGGTGGAACGGGGTGGTTGATCATAGTGGGAAAGGTGGAGGTGATGTTGTGAGGGAGAATGTGGGTTGTCGGAAGGTATTGTGGGTTATAGGGTGGAATATGGGTGGTGTGTAGGGTGGCGGGTATGTTGTAGGGGATCTGGGTGGTAGGGAGGGTAGCGGCGGGGGTTGGGGGTGCGGTAAGCCCCGGTTGACCAGGTGGAAAGTGATGGGGATGGGTGGAGGTAACGGGTGTCTGTTGGGTGGTGGTGAAGGTGTGAGGGGTGGGATTGTATTCACTTTCTTCTTCTGTGGGCTGGAAGGCCGGAGACTTCACAGCTTCAGAAGTTTCTTTGGCTTTTCCCTTCAGATTGGGATCAGCCTCGATCCTTCGCCTCAGGCGAGAGTTCTCTTGCCTTAATGCCTCAATTTCATCAACGCTACGCTTCTTCAAATCTGCGAGTTCCTGTTGCATCTTTGCTTGGCCGTCTAGGATGGCGGCTAGATCAGGGGTGATTCCAGGAGGTCCAGAGGGACCAGCATCCGCTTGCTTGTTCACTCTGGCTTTGCTACGGGTGGAAACCATCTTCAGAGAAAAGCGGGTACTAAAGGTGTTCGTCTCGTGTCCCACGGTGGGCGCCAATTGTTCCTGCAGAGAACAAATAAGATAAGTTAGGCACAAGTGTCACCTTACCATATAGTCTACAATCTCTTCAGTTGGCCTCTTCCCAGTTGATACATGTCAGCTTGAACCCAGGAGGGGTTACCTGTAGAAGAGTCTCCGAAGCTCAAGTAAGTCAAAGCTCTCAGAGAGTCAAATCAGTGATTAATGAATGCGTACCTTTAATTAATGGGGTCCACGCGTATTTATAGAGCATTAATGATGTCTGATCACCTCATGGGTCGGGCCTTGACTTGGGTTCTAGCTTGGGCTATGAGTGGGCCTGGGCCCAAACCTAGGCCCTTAAGACCTATTGGACACGGGGGCTTCTATTTTACTAAGTTTATTGGAGTTGTCAGCCCGGGCTTTAATCTTACCGGGTTTGCTGGAGTAGCCGGCCTAGGCTGGCTACCTTCCTTGACGATATGTATAGGTTAGAACCGATATAAGTTAGGCTGGCTCGGCCTAGGTTGAGTGCTTGGCTGCCTTGGTACATGCATTGTTTACTTATTTGGTCGAGTCAGGTTAGGTGTGGTACAGGCACCAAATTGAATAAAAACAACAAAAATAGGGACCAAATATATATTTAAGCCTTATAATAATCAATTTTTTTTGTCTTAAATTTTGTTTTGTTAGTGATAACTTTAATATTGAGCTGTTAGAAGACGTATTTTGTCAGGACAGTCAGAAGACATAATACCAATGTAATATGCATGTGTCATGTCATCATTTAAAAATATGATCTGAACTAAAACAATAATATTTTATAGCATAAAGATTAAGATAATCAATTTTCGTAGATAGAAAATTTATACATTATATAAGCAATTAATCTTTACTTTAAAATTCCTTTTACAAATAAGTATTTATTATTTTTATGATATTTTTGAAATATTATGTCATTGATATAAGAAATATGCATTTGAAAATAAATGATTTTAATTTTTTAATTTATATCAAATTTCATATTTGTTCCTGCAGAGAACAAATAAGATGAGTTAGGCACGAGTGTCACTTTACCATGTAGTCCGCTATCTCTTCAATTGGTTTCTTCCCGGTTGGTACATGTCAGCTTGAACCCAGGAGGGGTTACCTGCAGAAAAGTCTCCGAAGCTCAAGTAAGTCAAAGCTCTCAGAGAGTCAAACTAGTGATTAATGAATGTGTACCTTTAATTATTGGGGTCCACGTGCATTTATAGAGCATTAATGATGTCTGATTACCTCATGAGTCGGGCCTTAACTTGGGCTCTAGCTTGGGCCATGAGTGGGCTTGGGCCCTAACCCAGGCCCTTAAGACCTATTGAATGCAGGGGCTTCTATTTTCACTAAGTTCATAAGAGTTGTCTGGCCTCTAATGTTATTGGGTCTGCTGGAGTAGCCAGCTTGGACCGATTACTTACCTTGACGACTTACATTGGTTATACGAGGTGTAGGTTATTCTTCTAGATATATAGGTTGAAACCGGTACAAGTTAGGCTAACTCGGCCTAGGCTGAATACTTGGCTGCCTTGATATATGCATTGTTTGCTTATTTGGTCGAGTTTGGCTAGGTGTGGTACAATATTAATAAATAATTGTACTTGAATTTGTAAATCTTCAGAAACCTAAGTTAGTTTGGTGTAGAAAGTTAAGTTGAGAGACAAATATCGAATAAATTGATTTGGACCGAAATTCAAGCTAAGACGATGGAGGTGGACCTAAATCAAATTGAGTGTCATAACAATTTGTTTATTGATAATAATACTTTAACTCGACGTTTTTTACCCGATTTTGACCCATTTATCTGTCATCGTTATGTGGCATTTTTCTTTTCTATTATGAATAATTTTCAGGTTTGTGATGTGGCAGTATAATTGCATGTTGGAGTGGGAAATAGATAAGCGTGTGTGAAAGAAAGAGAACGTGAGCGAAGAGGTTCCCAACACTAAAGCAGTTCGCACAAAAGAAACCTATGTAGTGAAGCGGCTCGCACAAAAAGCTCTAGGTTTGTCCTTTGTCATCTCCTTCAACATTTGTCATCGCGGAAGCAGCAACTACTTCACCACCGCATTTGTTTCACTCCGCGCACCACTGACAGCACTCCTCGCATGTCCCAAGACTGTCTACCGAGCTAATGTCGAAACTCGCATCCTCTCGTCGCTGTGTCGATGAGAACCGTTTTCCCCTGTCGCTTCTAGCGCAAGGTCTTGCTTCTCTCTGTTTCATCTTTTCTTGGTGTGGTTTGGGTTTTAATAATACTCACTAGCGAGCATGTTTCCTGTTTTTTATTTTGAGAGATTTGGGAACTCCTATTTAATAGTAGTTCGTATAGTTGAGTATTGTGTGTGTCGAAGGAATCTCGTGTTCTGACTTATTTTGCTTGTGTAGTTTTGATTGGATCCATTGAGGACGACTAGTTATCTTAATCTTTGTCTCAGTATCTTTCTCTTTTTCTTCTTATAAATCATGGTTATCCTTCAAAATGTCATCTTTTTTGGTAGGGTGGTGGTTACTTGGGTGATGTAGTTGTTCACTTGGGGTTAAACGAAAGGGGCACACTTGGGCTTCCAACTAAGAGTAAGTCAAAGAATATTGCCAGGTGAAGGCTCTTTCCTATGTTAAGATTATCAAAGGATACATTCATCCATTTGTTCATTCTCTTCTTCAATTTATGATTATCATTCTTTTTATACTTTTACTGTCATTTTGATAATGTGCTTATTTTTTCAACGAGTCAAGAAGTTATCCAAACTTGTTCCTATGAGATCTAATGTAATGTGCTTGAATCAGATGTTATTGGAATTTTCATTTTATTTTTCCAGTTTTTCTTCTGTGGGTTGGTGTTAAACAAGTATTGGTACAATTTTGGAGAAATCCAAGCTAAGTAATGGGTATCTTGTACATAGGTCAGATTCGTTGGAAGATGAATGTAGAGCATAATGTTTGGAGAATTTTTCTTTGTGTGTTCTTCGCATATGACAAAGGCATTGGATGTATGGTTTGGAGTTGTGACTTGATTGACATACAAAAATTCTCAAGTGGAGGGGTCAGTATTTAGTACCTTTAGCACTTAACAATTGAATTGTTTTGGCCTAGATTACCCTTGATTTTTTGGTAATTACTCATTTTTAGTTTTAAGCTCAAACTAATGTTTTATGTGAGCATTAGCATGCATTTTTGTATGTTTAATGACAATATAGATGCGTGATGATGTTACTAACAATTCTCGAACTAATAGATGGGAGAATAAACTATGAGGAATTTTGTGCAATGATGAGAAGTGGGATGCCACAACAGCGATATGCAACTAATCCACTGATTGGTTTTGTAGTGTTTGTAGTGACTTATTAATGTTGTTAAAAAACATTATTTTTGAGAATGTGAGTTAATTCATGCTAGGCTTGTTCATTGCCACTTTCTTTATAGAAATGTTAGATAAGCTTGATATTAATGTGTATCCGGAAATGTGGCTTAATTCATGCTAGGCTTGCATCTGGCTAATATAACTTATATATCAGGAACTCTGGTGATATTTATGATGTCAATGTCTTCATGAAAAGCATGGAAGGAGTGTTTAGAGTGGGAAAGGATTTTTCTTCTCGCTCATCAACGCATAAAATTGTTGTGGTAAAGGCTTCCGAATGGGGTTGTAGAAGACTACATGGTCAAACATGTTGAACCTATTTAATGTTCATGAGACCTTAATCCAAAATTTGACGTGAAGTTACTATTTTCTAACAAATGAAGCATTAATAATTATGTATTAATAATTATGTATGATATATGCATCATGCCTTTTCCTCTATCGTGATGCTTCTATGAATCCCACCATCGGTTGGACTAATAAAAGTATACTTCAATGTAATTCGAGCATACTTTAATCATAACTAAAATTCAATATGAGATGAGTTTGTGGAAAGCATGAGATGAATATATAAGGTATTCAATATACTAAATTTTATAATTAATTATTAAAATATTATTAATTCTCTATAATTAATTATTTAATTAATTTTTAAAATTTAATTAATTCTCATAAATATTAATTTTTTTGCATTTGAATTATGCAAAACAAATTGACGGACATAGATTTGTTGTGTCAAAGATAATTTTTTTTAAACGGTAAAATAGAGATACAATTATTGCTTAATTAAGTGAATTAAAAAATCCAATGATATCTCATGGTCATAGAAAAACATTAGTAGTGACTACCTACGAATGGGTTCAGTAAATGTCTTTTTACAGTACATTAACTGTCTTTTTCATATATATTTTATGTACAACAGAGTTCCCAAAAACTTGATTCATGAACATGACATTTTTTAAACAATTTTTATTTCATTTCAAATACACAAATTTTTTATCTTAATACTCTAACAACAATTAAACTATCATTCCCAAGTCAAATGGACCACCTAAAAATGGGTTTAGTAAGTGTCTTTTTGCAGTACCATAACTGCCTTTTTCAGTTGTGTTTTATGTACAACAGAATTCCCAAAATATTGATTCATGAACATGATATTTTTTTTAATTTTTTTTATTTCAAATACACAAATTCTTGATCTTAATACTTTAACAACAATTAAACTCTCATTCCCAAGTCAAATTGACCACCTACGAATGGGTTCAGTAAGTGCCTTTTTACAATACAATAACTGCCTTTTTCATATATATTTTATGTACAATAGAGTTCCCAAAAAATGATTCATGAACATGACATTTCCTAAACAATTTTTATTTCATTTCAAATACACAAATTCTTGATCTTAATACTCTAACAACTATTAAACTATCATTCCCAAGTCAAATGGACCACCTACAAATGAGTTCAGTAAGTGTCTTTTTGCAAGACCATAACTGCCTTTTTCAGTTGTATTTTATGTACAACGGAGTTCCCAAAATATTGATTCATGAACATGATATTTTTTTTTTATTTCAAATACACAAATTCTTGATCTTAATACTAACCAACACCAATCATTGAATAAAATTGTAAAATTGTATTACAATTTAAGAATGACTTTTAATATTTTCTATTTTTTCGGATCTTTTAACTTTTCAGCACTTTGAAATTGTTCCCCAATCAATGAAATTTCTTTTGTTCATTTTTTTCATTTTTATTTGTATACTAGCATATATTTTTTTAGAGTTTTATAATTTTTTTTCATAATTTGACCGGTGTGCAAAGTTCTACACATAAAAAGACATATACTTGTATAGAGAAAGACATCTAAGTATACTTGTACATATCTAAGTACAACTGTTGTACAGATAAAGACATTTAAGTTTGTTACTGTTAGACCATTTTTTGTGTGAGAATTACGTGGGTGGGAACTACCAAAATAAAGTAGGCTCCAAAACACTAAATGGTAGCAGTGACAAACGTAATTGTCTTTCTGTGTACACGTAACTATTTTTTCTTGGTTACATTTTGTACATATGGTCATGCTTATTTAATGAAATAACTCCAATAACATTAATTGGTTACTCTCAATACACTATTAATTTTCATGATTTGTTTCACCAACTTAACCGTTCAATGTCACCATAAAAGCACATTTTAAAGCTTTAGTCAACACCACATACCAGTGAAAGACGTAAGTATTTTTCTGTGTGCAATTATATGTCTTTTTCTAAATAAAATTTTGTACATATTGTAGTTCTTATTCAATTAAGTGTTAATAGTTCTTATTCAATTAAGTGTTTTTCTGTGTACAATTATATGTCCTTTTTTAAATACAATTTTGTACATAAAATCGTTCTTATTCAATTAAGTGTTTTGTTCTCATTCAATTAAATATATTTTTTTGTGTACAATTATATGTCTTTTTGTAAATAAAATTTTGTACATATGATCGTTTTTATTCAATTAAGTGTTTTGTTCTTATTCAATTAAGCATTTTTCTGTGTTTATTAGTGTTAGCTTGGGTACAATGTTACTTCTACTTGGTTTAAGAGAAAAATTCTATTTGAATTTTATTATATATGTTTGAATAATCAACCACTAGTATGGTTTTATATTTTTATTTTTAATTTTTAATAAGCATTTTCAACATATAACATTATTTAAAATCAGTTGTTTTTGTTTGATTGCATGCTTGGGGTTGACTATTTACTGTTATGAGAACTATGAATAAGCATGATCATACGGACAAAATTATACGAAAAAAAAAATAGACAATTGTTCACAGAAAACACTTACGTCTTTCACTACTATGGTATTGAGTAAGCCTTTACAATGTGCTTTTGTGATGGCACTGAACAGATGGTTGGCGAAGCAACAAATAAAAATTAATAACAAATTGAGAGTAACCAATTAGTGTGATTGGAAATAATTAATTGAATAAGTACGATCATGTGTACAAAATTTTACTAAGAAAAAGACATATGCTTGTACACATAAAGACACTTACCTTTGTTAATCCAAAAGTATCACCTAACAAAACCAATGCTTTTAGCTTCTCATAAATTACATATAGATTTCAACAATGTAGCCTCTCATGATTCCCTACCTTATCAAAATTTGTGCCACATAATCATAATTAGTGACGTATTCCTCAATCAAATTCTATATAAGGAGCATTTCTTGAATCATCCTTCTGCAATAATTTTGACAAAGGTAACAAGCATGTAAAGCAGAAACGAGAAACAATAAATTCATGAAAACTTGTACCAAAATGACGGAACCATATGCCTACCTCAAGGTTTTGTTGGATAGGATTGAGTAAATCGTCAATTTGTTCGTTGTATATTTGTTTTAAAGCACAACCAAATAAAAGGAAGAAACACATTACCAACATTAATCGACCAACTCATTACTGTTTTGAGAAGCTTTATAAAGGATTAAGTTCTTATTTAACTCAAAATGAACGACATTGATAGTTGAACTGTTGCTCATTATTGTTTTATATATATTTCTTAGAGGACCTCACATTGTGTAAATCTTTCTACTACTCCTAGACTAGTAAAGAAGCACAACACAGGTGATAAAGGAAAAATAATCCTCAATATTCCATTAAAAAGTGACACTCGTTTTGTCACTAGGAAAGTTTAAAAACAAGCAACCAAATGTACCTGGCCAAATTTTGTAACCAACTAAGACGTTTCTAACCAAGGGAACTATAAGACCCGTGAAATTTAATTAATTAAATAAATAATTAATTAATAAATGCGGGTGGGAGAATTAATTATGACATTAAATTATGAGTAGAATAATGTGGAAAAGTACTAGCTCAAATGATTGAGAGTACTTGGTTGAGTGAGAGGATTTGGGTTCGAGTCCTATGTATCCCATTTTGTGTTATTTTAAATATACGATAATCATGTTGTGAAATATTATGATAATTGAATTATGATTGTTAGCATGAAATTTGAATTGGTTAAGTGGTTTGATATTGATTTGGCAATTGCATGGTTATGGGTTCAAGCCTTGGAGAACTTACATAAAACTTTAATTTTTGATATTTTTGGCTTTAGCTTGAATATGAAGAGTTGAGGAACATCCTAGTGGAATGGCAGAATAAGGGTGGCTGTGAAACAGCCCATTAAGAGACAATGAATGGGAATTAACCACCATTAAGTGGCAAATTTCGTTTTAGGTTAATAACCTAGTCTTAAGCACACTTTAAAAGGGAAAAAGTGGGTAAATAGCAAAGGTTTGGCAAGCTGAAAATACACCAGAGAGAGAGCACGAAAATTTGGAATTTTGTGAGTTTGGAGTGAGACTTAAGGGGCTAAATAGAGAGCAGCCAAGGAGGGTTGGTGTTCAAAGGAGAACTTCTCAATTTTCAAGGTTTAAAGCTAAAAAGGATCTAGGTTAGGGGAGTTTACTACGTTAATTTGTTGTTTGGTATGAATTGTGTGAAAATCATACGTAAATTATGCATGATCTGTATTTGTTCTAAGATTCTGTTGAATTCTGGAAATTTTCTAGAAACCGCCTGGCGGCTCATCCATTTTTGCATATATTGCTGTGTTTCTGGGTGCAGCGCCTGGCGGTGAATCCCTATACCGTCAGGCGACTCAAAGCCTGTGACTATTCTGGGTATTTCTGCATGAAGCGCCTGGCAGGATTGGTTGTGATCGCTAGGCGACGCGGGTTCGATATTCAATTTGGGCTTTCCTGTGCGTTTTGGCGTGAGTTGTTTGGAGAGAAAGCAAAGGGTGGGTCTTAGGAGATGATGTGGGGTGAAAATGTTATGATTTTTAGTGTGATTGAGAGTAGAATTTGATGGAACAATGATAAGGAGGTTTAGGGTTGGATAAATGGAGTTTTGATGTCGGGAGGCTTGCGAGTGTGTAAAAAGGCTTTAGAGAATTTGCTAATGGACGTGTATGTAAATTGAACCGTGGACATTGGGAATTGACTAGGGGGATGGCGTACATTTTCGAGAATGAGGAATGGATGGAGTTGTGGGTATGGTCATTCTGGCAAATTACCAGAAGAGTAAGCACCGCCTGGCGGCACGGGGCTTGCCGCCAGCGCAGTGGTGGTACTACTGCGTGTTTGGGGCGACATACTCTGACTTGAGTTCAGTTTCAAACTAATTGGGATTAGAAGATTGGAGTTGCGAGACTTGGGAAAGATTGATGGGGAGGTTCTTGCGCATGAATTAGAGATAGGTAGGAGTATCTTAGGGGACAAGGGTATTAGTAAGTACAGGTCTTGCTATTATTATGTCATAAAAGGAAAGGTGGCCTTGAATGAGTTGGGTACAATGGGATTAAAGACTGGAACAATTGTTGTGAAGGAATGTAACTTCAGATTAGTAGAAGAAATGGGAATGAGTCAAGAAAGGCTACACTGATTAAAACTAAGTTAAGTAATTAGCAAGGTGGATATCATTGTAATGTGGTAGTGCTGAATAAGGTAGAGTATGAGAGAAACCATGTCATACATTGGGTGGTTGGAAATGAATGAACAGTACGAAATTGGATAGCAAGTTAGCCACTGAGAAGGCAATACCATAAACTGGGGGAAATAGCTTAATTCTTGAGGGTTAGTTTATAGTTCAATTGGTGCAGAGTCGTAAGGAAAACCAGTATAGCGGTAGTACTATGATGGCGCCTGGCGGGGACTGGTAGACCGCCAGGCGAGGGCCACAATGTTCGCAAGGTATGGTACGAGTCCGCCTTGCAGTGGATGGAGTTACGCCAGGCGGTTACATTGTATTTTGTGAGGAGTGAGCGTGGATGCGCCTCGCGGTGTGTACCGTTCCGCCAGGCGGTGTCTTCAACTGATGATGATTTTCAGGCGCTTGGCGCCTGGCGTTACGTGTCCCCCGCCATGTGGTCTAGAAGCGGATGGCGCCTAGCGGTACGTGTCCCCCGCTAGGCGATTTTGCTGTTGTAAGTCCTAAGTTAGTGGACTTTGTAGGGTGATCTACAAGGCTTTTAGTGATGTCTCAAAGGTAAGATTGTTGGGTTCCTGGAGTTGAGCTCGGAACGTATCCCTTGAGTTGAGCTCGGGATAGGGGTTAAGCACGTACATTCCTCGAGTTGAGCTCGGAATGGCATCCCTCGAGTTGAGCTCGGGATGACGGATGAACACGAGGAACCCTTGAGTTGAGTTCGGGTTGGCGAGTGTTGCTGGTGTGAGTGTGCTGGTTGTGGCCAGTACGGATGGGTCCAGTTAGATTGCCCTCCTCAGTTGTTGGCTGGCGAGTTTGGTAGTCTTAGGACATTACGGACTATGTTCGTAATTGGGAACTCCACCTGGCGTTACGGTGTATGATCTGTGGCATTGGTTCCCGCACGTGCTCTGTCGGTTGTGGCCGATAGGTTTGGCAGCAAATTACCTTGGGGAGATCACTGGAAGAGGTAGAACACGAATGGTCTGGTTGTGGCCAGACGTTAGAGAATTGAGTATGAGATTGTGTACTGGTTCTTTGTAGAGTTTACAGCTATATGATTGGTTATTTGAATATTGTTATAATGTATGTTGTTTTCATAAGCTCACCCTATCTGCTTGTGTTTGGCGATGATCGTGTACGCGGTACACGTGAGCAGAGGATGTTGATGCAGGTGGGGCCGGTGACGCTTAGCCGCGGAGAGGGGTTCGACTCAGGGAAATTCTTATGTTTTCTGTATTTGCTTTTGGAAACAGTTGTAAACCCTGATGGGTGAATTTATAACATTGTTCTTTTGGTTTTTGTAACGGATGGTTATAAATTTTATTTGCTCATTTAATAAATTTTAAATTTCTCGCGTTTTTGGGAAATGAGGTTATTCATAAATGCGACGACTTTATGTTTTAATTGTTTTATTTATTTAAATCAATAATATCTTGACGGGATGTTACAACCCATTGACTGAAAAACATCTTCCTGAACATAGAACAACTCATAAATCAAATTCAAGATTGATGTTCTCTTAAAAGAAAACCAAACAGCAAGAACATTGAATAAAACAAGTCTCCTTTTCCTCATTATTACAACAAATTGATGTAATTTCAAATTACTATTTTTTTTTCTTAAATCAAGAGAGATACTTTAAGATTGAAAACATCAATCCCAATCAAACAATGAAATTAAGCTCCTACCTTATTGGAGTTGGCATAAAAAAACTTCATCAAACATGAACTTTATGTCCCCAATACACAGGGCATCAGAAGAAACCTTTGTAATTTCCCAATCCCCCTATTTTCGTTGATATTTTCAAGCTTAATTCTCACCATAACTTGTTCCAAAATACACAAAATATAATTAGCAAAAGGTAATAATTTTTTTACACACTAGTTTCGGAGGCTAAAGATTAGATCTTGAAAGTTTAAATGTGTGTTACTGAGGGAAAATGGGTCGTGGGCTTCAATCTGCACCTACACTTTGCGAACAACTCCGCCATGAACCCTACCTGGACAAGTCCTTGTCCATCTTTGGAAGGAAAGCCTCATCGTCGCGGTTAGAAAACCCTTATCGTCGATGGAAGGAAGCTCTCGCCACCAGAGGAAAGAAGCACTTGTCACCGCTGAAAGGAAACCCTTATGGTTGCTGCAGATGTTGCTCTCTTAAATGTTGTTGTGTCGTTAGCGGTGGCTGGAATCTTATCAAAAACAGGTGCAGTTTTGCTGGCTGCAAAAAACGAGAGACAAACAAACCCTGGTGATTGCCCCTACTATTGGTCAAGGCTAACCACTCACGGGAAACAAATTGACCCAAGTCCTAAGAGGCTAAAAAGGCCAGGAAAGAACCTTGCTGTGAATGGCAGTAGAAAAACTAGGGATTGAGTTTCGCATAGAGCAGGACAAGCAAAGCAAGAAGTGAATGGCGGAAGAAATCACACTTTCATCCACACGAGCGAGCAGCGGAAGCGAAAACCTAGTTTTCTCTCCATATCATGTGCCCTGCACCCTTTCCTTTCATTTCCCCTCATTCAATTTTCCACCGCATCATTCCAATATGTTAGTTTTGAAATGGTTGAAAAGCCAAGAAGGGGGGTTGAATTAGCTAGTTTAAAAATTTAGGCTATCTTTGGAAGCTAAAAACCACCTTTAATTGAACCAAAATAGATCACCAAGTTAGGATGCAAACAGTACTGAATTGTACACTTTCAGTCAATCAAAAACAGAGTTAACAGATTGATTTTACTAAACAGATTTTGTTCTAGTATAATCAATCGATTGAAACAAAAAAATAATCTACTGAAATACTGGGAAAAATGCAGAAATGCGAATTTGAATTTTAAACCAGAAACAATGCTCAAGAATGATCAAGACCAGTTCCAAATGATTATACAAACATGCTCAATGTTGCAGATGCTATGAAAACATGCAAGAACATGAAAAAGATGATTAAAGCACAAGTTCTTGAAACTTTAAAATGAAAATGCAAGAGAAAGGTTAGAGAAGAGAGGACACCACGAGATTTTATACTGGTTCACTCAAACTTGAGCTACATCCAGTTTGTCAAGGCAACCTTAGCTTGACTTTGCACTATTTCAAAAGTTTTACAAAGTATCCACCCTTACACTTCCAAAATATGCAAGAACACCACAAAAGACTCTTGAATCACATGAATCACACCAGCACAGCAAGAACCCTCTTGCAGACCTGGAAAACCACCAGGCATACACACAAAGCTTGAGAAAGATCAAACCTTAGTTGTAGCACAGCCTTTCCTACCACAAACCACTTTCTCCAAGCTTCAAACTAAGCCAAAAACTCCAAGAATTGATCCAAGATCAATCTTCAACAGCTGCAACACCTATGATCATGAAGGAGAGAGTTTCCACAAGTTTCCAAAACCAAATCGTGCTCTAAAATGATCAACTTACCTCTCTTTCGAAAATCACAGCTTAAATAGTCAAACTGTTACGAAATTCAACAGGTTAATTTTCAAATCAATTGGTTGATTTCACTTGACTTAAGTGAAATCAGTCGATTAAAAACTAAATCAACTGATTGAATTTGTTGCAGTTTAAGACTACTGCAGCCAACCTTTTAACCTGTTGAAAAACCATTCAATAGACTAAAAGAGACATTTTAACCTGTTGAAAAACCATTCAACAGATTAAAAACACAACAAAGACCAAACTACATCTAATTAATGCTTTAAGGTCTACAACATGAATTACAAACTACAAGTACACTTTCTTAATGATGTAACTACATGGAGAGCACATGTTTCAGCCTTGATCACCATGGATATCATCAAATCTCCTTTCCTTCATCAATGTAGGCTTCATTCCAATGTTTATGGCTTCAAGATAGTTCAAAAGAGCTTCATTCAATCTTCATCAAATCTTCAAGAAGCAAACCACCTTGACTTCTCATGTCAACAACATGAACACATTCACACAATGAATCAATCAACTTAATAACTTAATGGAATCCACAACAAAACCAAGCAATCAAATTCGGATCCAACAAAGCAATCAATTCAGAAATGTAGTGAAGTCAGAAAGGGAAAATTGATCAAACCTAGTGCCTCACGTCTCTTGCAAACAACCCACAATATTGTAGCTTTCACGCCTGCCCGCCACTACTAAACCCAACCGGACATCATCTCCCCTTACCAATTTCAGAATCAATTATAGTAAGAACAAGTTTTGGGATAAATAATTTAAACAAACATCATGGCAGTTGACACTTACCACTACAACATTGATGTCGCCGAAGAACGTGTCGCCATCCAAGACCTACACACACTACGCTATAGGATGCTCGCGCCGAAAAATGCACGAAGAAGATGAGACAGCGGCAGATTGCGCCGGAGAATGCATGAAAAGGTCAGGGCATGAACAAAAGAATCACGGTGGAGCGGCACACGCGGTGGTCACGACGATTTTCTGATCAAAACCTAAGGCACTAGGTTTTCGCGATTTTGGGGGAAAGGGGTAAACTGAAAATGGTGGAGGGGAAAGTGAAATCTTCTTTTCATTTGGCCGAGAATTTACCGAAGGATCTTCTCTGTCGGTAAATATGAAAACGTTGTCGGTAACTTACACCTACGACATTACCGACGGATCCTTCCGTCGGTATAAGAAACCCAATTCACATCAATATCCGTCGATAAATAAATCATCAATATCCGTCGGTACATCTGTCGGAAAATAAACTTTACCGAAGGATAGTTATCCGTCGGAACATATCCATCGGTAATCAATGAATTTCTTGTAGTGTGTCTCTTAAGGAATTCTTTTTGAAATATAATTATTTATTTGTGCACAACATATAGAAAATCTTTAAGATGTCTAGGGCACCTTGTTACCAAATTTGTTGTGATTTTAGTGAGAAGGCTCCAAAAATATTAACTCAACTAGCCCAAGAACTAAAATCACTAAAAATTTGGAGGAAACAAGAAGCAATTTTGAAAGAAAAAGAGAAAATTGAAAGAGATGCCCATCTTGCTATCCTAGAAGAAGAACTTAGGCTTCTTAACAAAAGATAAGAGAAAATGCAAGAAAGGATAAGAAGTTGGACCCAATCTAAGAAAAGTTCTAAAAATCTAACACAACTCACACTATAAGGAGGATAATAGAATTGTCAATCAATACTATCAACCTCCTACACCTAGAGTGCATATAGGGAAGCATGAAAAATGGCATGCACCAAGAGAAGTGCACTTTTTGTGAAGACAACACTATCTACATAGAAAGTACACTTATATATGTTGGCATACAATTTATTAGTTCTAAGAAGAGAAAGAACTACCCTAAGGTGACCTATATGAAAACTAAGACTAGTGCTACAAACTAAAATATCATCAAAATAAACAACGACAAATCTACCTATACAATCCTGTAAGACATGATTCATTAAGTGAATGAATTTACTTGGAGCATTGGTTAAGCCAAAAGGCAAGACTAACCATTCATAAAGACCAAATTTAGTTTTGAAAGCAGTTTTCTATTCATCTCCATTTTGAATTCAGATTTGATGGTAACCACTCTTTAGGTATATTTTTGAAAAGATTTTGGCTCCATGTAACACATATAACATATCATCAAGTCTTAAGATTGGGTGCCTAATTTGATGGTTATGTTGTTGATGGCCCTACAATCACAACACATGTGCCATTTACCATCTTTCTTAGGCACCAACAACACAAGGACACACCCAATGAGAAAGAGCAATTGGAAGTGAAACAGAAGTTATATCTCACCCAGCGTGAAGACAATTTCTAAATGTGAATAAAGTGTCTAGAATTAAACAAAAATTAGAGTTCTTGGTGTGGAAGCAGGACAATCAGCACTCAATCAAATGCAATTCTAGGGCAAAAAGATTTCAATTTCCTCCGTTCATTCCATCAAGTTCATCCAGTTAACGACCAACTCTATCTAGGTTTCATCAAGTTGCCTCCATTATATTTAACTCAAGTAAATTAAGTACATCAACATTTAAGATTGATAAATAGTTTTAGGGTTCATCAAGTTGCCTCCACTATATTTAACTGAAGTGAATTAAGTACATCAACATTTAAGATTGATAAATAGTTTAATTAACTTCTAAATACCAATTCAATTTTTATTAAAAAAATTATAATGTGTTTAAACTATTTTTCTTATTTTTCATTCAACTATATAATTTTTATCGTCAATGGAACTATGTAATAATTTTTTTTCTTCAATTCACTCGCAAGTTTACTTCATTCTCTCTTCAATTCACTTATTAGTTTACATCTTTATTTCTTCGATTCACTTCTTAGTTTATTTCTTTCTTTCTTCAATTACTTATTTCTTTCTTGATCACACTCATCTTGCTGATTGATTATTGTTTTCAATTTAAAAAACAAGTTAACTAATTATTTTGAGAAGATTGAAGACAAAAGAATATATGATTTAATTTGTAAATTAGAGATGAAATTTTATCTATATAACAACAAAATCAAATAATAATAAGAATCATATCATCTAGTTAATGATTATATCATCTAGTTAACAACAAAATTATGAAGACCTAGAAAATGGTATTTTAGAATTGATAGTAGTTTAAAAGGATTCATATAAATAGGAGGTTTTATAAATGAGTTTCATCATCTTAAAACACACAATCCCTCTAGAAATCATTTTTCTAGAGTTCATTGACTTCTCTATAAGTGTTCTTCTCCTCTATTTGTCTGATTGAAGATCCAAGACCGTAGGAGTGATCCTCGCGGCAAGCTCTTCAATTTTAAGCAATTAGTTTCTCTGTTCGCGTTTGTTGAGTTTCAACCCCTTTTTATGGTCTACTTTTTTATGTTCCATGTGAGCATTTTTCACCTACATGTGTCTATTTAATCTTCTATAAGAGTAACTGGTGATTAGTGATATAATAGTATATCTTGATCATTCTTGTGATGTTTCTGTGTAGATAGAGCATCATGTGTAGTTAGAAGCATTTTAATGTTTTTAGAGCTAGTTAAGTTGGGTAACAAGAAAGAGAAGCTGGTCTTGGCTTGTTTTATGCGTTGTTATTAACTTAATGATTTCATGTTGTTGTTAGAATGAATTTGGGGGTAAATCAATTTTTTTGATAAATCTAGTTTGATTTAAAATTACTTATATGAATTTTGCATGATTACGATGATAGTTAAATGTTAAAATGTTTGTGCTAGATAGGATTGGTTTTATGTTGACTAAGAGAATTTAGAATCTGAGCAATTAACCAAATTGGTACGAGTTTCATATTTTAAAACTATTGTAAACCAATCCTTTGAAAAAGGAGTACCAATTTTATCAATTGAACAACTCCAAGGACCCTCAAAATCATAAAATGCATTTGTTGATGTTTGATATAACGTTGAGCGGTAGCAGACTGGCAATGAGCGCTAGCCTTGTTGTGCAAGTCTGGGAGCATTTTAGCTTCAGGCCGCTGAGTGTCAATTTATACCATTTAGCACTATGACTTTATGAATGCTTTGGCACTAAGCGCCAATTTATACCACTGAGTATCGATGAAATCTATATAAATTTATTTAAAATCATGTCTCTTAGAGTTTGAATGTGATTATTAAATCTAATGTGAAACGGAACACAAATCATGCAACCAAAAACCACATGAACAAATTAAAATTAATAAGTTGAATAGTATAATTTCTTAAGATTTAAGTATTACCTTGATATCAATTAACCCATGTGACCTGTTCCAAATATTTCATTTAGATTTTAAAGTTAATTTAAAAATATTTCTATATATATTTAATAAAAATTTCCATTTTCATAAAAATATCCATATAAAATTTATACAAAAAATAAATTTTGTCTCAATTTAAAGAGGAAAATATTGCTTCATTTTTACCAAAATTTGGACTAAAATATTGGTCACCTACATGTAGGGACCAAATCGAGATTATGCCCACATGGCACTATCACAAAACACTGCTACTATCACGTCACAATGATTGTGCCACGTGACATAACTATGAAGTTACATAGAACCTATGACGGATAGATACGTTATGTGTATCGGATACAACACGTATCCGATATGTTATATATACATATTTAAAAGTGTACAATAATTCTTGAAACATGATAAATATATGATTGTTATTGTGTGAACCCAGATTAAAATCATATGTAATGACGTTTTCAACATAAAAAGTTATAAATTATTGTCATTATAAAAGTACTATTGTTTTATAAGTTACATATTTTATTTATAAGTATTGGTTAAATATCTAAAGTATCAGACACAAATACACGAATACGTGACCCAATTTGAAGTATATGTGCATCATAGTATAACACTGACTTTAGCATTGTTTGTCAAAAACTAACGGTAAAAACCAAATTGAATCACTTTTAAAAATATCAGGACCAAATTTAATCCAATTAAAAAATCATGACCAAATTGAAACGAAAAAAAAAAACTAAAGGATCGGTTTGACAATTCTTAACACAAAGTTTAAGAATATTAAAGTTGCTAGTAGACAACCTACATGTTATACCATGATATCTTCTGTAACATCCTGATCGGATATTACGAATTTAAATAATAAAATAAAGAAGTAAGAATAAATCATCATTTATTATAATTCCATTTCCCAAAAACGCGAGAAATTTAAAACTTTATTTCATTGTAAATTATCGTAAATCCATGCTTATAAAAATTCACACAAAATATCCAAGTCTATCACATAATATAAAAGTTAACAATTTCTTCAAAAACATAATAAAACTCTGATAAAAAAATATCTCCTAGACTAGCCCACGCTCTAGCTATATGCCTCACCAAATTCACCTACAACATCATCTGCTCCCATGTACCGCGTACATGATAATCGCCAAACACAAGCAGATAGGGTGAGCTAACAGTATATAAAACATATATAATTCATACATCTTAAGCACTTTTATATCAAAGGAACACTATCCTTTGATTTCATATCACATGGCCACCACCATGTCATCCATGGTCTATGTCTTTAGACGCATATCTCAAGATGTCTTGTTGCCACACCTATAAGCCACAACTTGTAGAGTACATGCGGGAAACTAGCTACAGACCATACTCTGTAACACCAGGTGGAGTTCCCAATACGAACATAGTTTGTAACGTCCCAAGACTACCAAACTCGTCAGCTACATATTAAGGAGGGCAATCTATCTAGACTCATCCGTATGAGCCACAACTCGCACACTCACACCAGCAACACTTGCCAACCTTAGTCACAAATCAAGAGTTCCTCATGTTCATCCGTCATCCCGAGCCATAACTCAAGAGATGCCATTATGAGCCACAACTCAAGGAATGCAACGTGCTTAACCCTTATCCCGAGCCACAACTCAAGGAACACCAGCAAGCCGACCTTCGAGATATCACAAAAGCCTTGTAGACCACGCACATCGAAAGCAAGTAAAACACAAGCCTTGCCTTTACATTATCGCCTAGCGCTGTTCTGGAGTCACCAAGCGAAACTCGCTTCCAAACCGCCTTGCAGGGGACAGGTGCCGCTAGACGCCAAGCGCCTCAGATCCCACTATCTGTAGGTGTTGCTTGGCTGCACAACCCTCACCACCAGGCACCACATGCTTTTAGAGCCACTATAAATGTAGCTATCCCCTAGCAAGTAAAATAACACCGCTAGGCGCTACACTAGTAACAAACATTACTGGTTTTTCACACTATTAACTAAGTTTCAATACTTTAGTCCTGCAATATCATGCATCTAGGTTGTTGAATTCTTTTATATAAATGTCTAAATACAAATATATCCCCTAGTACCATATCTACCATCATTCACAACTTAAAATATGATATCCCTCAATTTCCCTTAAGAATGCAACCCACTTGTGCTAAACAAAAAATTGACACTCAACTAGTGAAATTTTCATTTCTTTGCACATTAGGAGTGCCTACAGTACCTTCCCACCAACCTAATTTCCACGTCAAGTAATCCCTATTTAAAATCATGTAATTAGTAATCCTTAGCTACACAACCTTAAGTTAATAATAGGCTTTCTACCACTAATATTAACCTAACATCATAATCAATTAGAATCAATACTGATATCAATCCAGTCATCATATGGTCCAATTTTATCTCAAGACTTAAAATTAAACCTCTTCCATGGCTTCCCACTCTTAATTTTTATAGTCTGAAAGTCCCTTGTCAATACCCTACCGATCCCACTATATAAATCACCTTACGGTTTGATTCACTACTCAATACGCCTCCACACCGCAATCCAATTTGCCCCTATCAAGTCAACAATCAATCTGGTAGTCAACCTCGTGCACCTGGTGGCAAATTACATCCCGCCAAGCGGTGCATCAATTTCTAGGGAAATCCTAGATTTTGTTACACGTGCCACTCTCTCCAAAATTCCCAGAACACATTCCTCTAATGATTTTTGCAATTCAGTAGCCAATTGTACATCCCGCACTAGGTAATATCAATTGGAAGTGTGCCTACCAAGCTCACTCCCCAAGGCTAAAAAATCTTTTGAAAACCATTACTCTGATACGAAATTAACATCCCGCCCAGATATTACAAATTTTAAATAAAATAGAATAAAATAATATTAAACCTCATTTAATATAATTCTAATTTCCCAAAACGCAGGAAATTTAAAACATTCATTCATCATAGAATAAACTTTAAAACCATAATTATAAGCTTCATTACAATCATCAAAGTCTAGTAATATAAAATATTACAATTTATTTAGAAACATAAAACTCAGAAAACTCTTTTCTCCCATACTAGCCCCGCTTCGGATCTATGCCTCACTAGATTCATCTACAACATCATCTACTCCCGTGTACCGCGTACACGATCATCGCAAAACACAAGTAGATAGGGTGAGCTAACAATTAAACAATCATATATATATATATATATATACATACATACATACATACAAACACACCAAAGGAATTCCATCCTTTGATTCCATATCACATGGCCACCACCATGTTACCCGTGTTCTACGTCTTTCGATGAGTACCTCAAGATGTCTTGTTGCCACACCTACCAACCACAACTTGTAAAGCACGTGCGAGAAACCATGCTACGAACCACACTCTGTAACACCAGGTGGAATTCCCAATACGAATAACATTCGTAACGTCCCAAGACTACCAAACTTGTTGGTATCATACCAAGGAGGGCAATCTATTTGGACCCGCCATACACGCTACAACATGCACATTCACACCGGCAACACTCGCCAACCCGAGCCACAACTCAAGAGTTCCTCGTGTTCATCCGCCATCCTGAGCCACAACTTAAGAGATGCCATTCCGAGCCACAACTCAAGGAATGTCATGTGCTTAACCCTTATCCTAAGCCACAACTCAAGGAACCTAACAAGCCGACCTTCAAGGTATCACCAAAGCTTTGTAGATCACGCACATCCAAAGCAAACAAAGCTTATGCCTTTGCATCATCGCCTAGCGCTGCCCTGGAGCTGTCATGCGAAACTCGCTTCCAGATCGCCTGCGGGGGACACGTGCCTCGAAGCGCCAAGCGCCTCTAATGCTACTATTTCTACAAGTATCGCCTGGCGGGACAACCCTTACCGCCAGGCGCCATGCGCTTCAATTCCAACTTATGAATGATGTATGCTCAAACAAATATAGAGCAGCAGCACTCTGACAACTTAAGCACATGATCCTATGCACCAATGCAAATTAATATAGCACTATCGCCTCTCATATGCAACAAGTTAATTTATATTGACACACATGCATGCACCAATAAACCAATTATCAACATTTGACTATCCAAAGGAACATTCAAATTCATAGAGACTTACAAGATAACCCAATCATGCTTCATCGGAAGTTACTTGAAATTTTCAAAAGCTTATTCATGCATTTTAAAGACTTCAAAACCAGCAATAATGAGTAACATATATCTCTAGCTACTGACCTCCAAATCAAATCTCCACCGTTCAAAGTGAAGAACTACATGTTATGGACTACCTATCAAAATTTCACCTAAATCAAATGGTTAACGAACAAGGAAAAACGGTGGTGCCTAGCGCCCAAAAATCAGGAACCTGGTGCCTGGCGGTATAAAACAGCGCCCAGCGGTTTCTGTTGCACGAAAAGTATGAAAAACAATGTTTTCCGTGAACAAAAAACCACCCGCATTGTCTGGAGGCAACTCTTCACCATAAGGCGGTTCTTAACAGAAACCCAACAACTAGGTTGTTTAACATGAATTGTCGCCAGGCAGTGAATACCATTCTAGAAAAATCACAGATTTTTCTGCACCTGCGTAAACCCTAAAACCCCAAATCAACCCTTCCCACCTTCGTCTTGACATAATTATATGGTTCACACATCATATTTGTTCAATTCGGAATTACTTTCATGCATCATATCATAAATGATACACATAGTTCATGTTGGTTGATTCCTCCGCAAGCACCACATGAACCTTAACACCCAATTATCTCCATAATCATAATTATCCTTAGTCATATAATTACAAACACGTAACTAAATAAACAAGTATGCAATTTCATATATAATAACTAATTCAAGCATCATCCACATCATAGAAAATCATGAAACCACGAGAAACTGGCCAAACCAATTCGCGTCGCCTGGCGGGACACATGCAGCCGCTTGGCGGTTCATAGAGGAAACCTAGAAATTGGATTTTGCAGCATGCGTCGCCTGACGGGTCTTCAACGTCGCCAGACGGTTTTCGAAAATTCCATAAACATGAACAATTTATCATATTTTTGGCAAACTCAAGGTTCACATGCATTCCATTCAATCCAGAAAAAATACAATTAAAATAAACACGCAGTACAGCTCCCCTAACATGGATTTCTTCCTCCAAAAGTGTGTAAATCTTTGAGTTCTTGGTCCTAATTAACCTTAGCTTGTAATTCCTCCTTCAAGACTCTTTCTCACTCCCTCTTTTCTCTCCTTGCACACACTCAACACACTTTCCATAGTACTCCCTCTTTGGTAGCTTCAGAAAACCCTTTCTCCTCTCTCACAATGCTCTTAATTCATTTGATTAAGCACCATAAATTCCAAAACAAAAATGACATTAAACATGGAGTTTAATTGCCATTCAAGGTTCATTAGTGGTTGTTTTTTCAGCCCCTCTTAACTGCTAGGGTTTCCTTGCCCTTTCACATTCACGGCAAAAGAAATTTTGGCAAAAAGAAATTTTAATTTGGATCTACCAAAATTTGAACCCATAACCATTCCAATGTCAAATCAATGCACAACCATTCAACCAATTCATGTTTCATGATAATTCTTATAGTTCTAAGATTATATTATCACTCAACATGTTCAAGCATTTTACTAAAAATAATCAATAAATTAACACATAAATGGCATACATGGGACTTGAACCCAAGTCTTCTCACACAACCAAGTACTCTCAACCATTTGAGCTAATACTTTTACATGTGATACATGTTAGTATTAAATGTCATAAAGGCTCTCACTACCCGCATTATTAAATAATTATTTACTTAATTATTTAAATTTCTCGAGTCTTACATGTGTTGGTGCTGGAAAATGTGAAAAGAAAGAGAGAAAAAAATCACAACATTTGATACATCAAAAGCAAGAAAAAGTAGAAAAGCAAAAGCAAAAAGTGAAAAGAAGAAGTAGAAAAAGGGACCAATACCACCAAAAGTCGTGTAAGCATTATAATGTTGATTTGGTCGGCTGATTTACTTGATATATGTGCTTTGTCCAGTAGCCAAGCTTCATGCATTTGATGCAAACAAAAGAGTGTCCATAGTACACCTTTAGCTTAAGGCTTTTAAAGACAAAAAGCATCATTTTCTACTCTAGTGTTTTTTTTTTTTGTGATCTATTCTAAAGCTTTTCTTTAGGTATTTCTTTTGTGTGCCTAACATTTGTTCTTAGCCTTTATTTTCTTGCTTATCTCCTTCCTAACTCACGATTTTGTCATCCTAAAATTCCTTTTGAACAGCTTCTTTGTTCATTTTTTCGCCTTTATTTGCTTTATCCTTGGCATTCTACTCCCGGTTTTGGAATTGTAATGTGGTGTAGGAACTTTTGAGATTTGTCCAAGACTAAAGGAAGCCCTTAAAGGCATTGGAAACCTCTTTGGACCTCAAAGCTTGAGTTGGAGAGAAGAAGAAAAAGGAGTAAAACACTTGGAGAGAAATACACAACATCTTTGCTTGTATTACAATTTTTTGATTTGTAATCTTGTATTTGTTTGGACTTGTAATTCATGGCAAAGTTAGGTGTCTTGGGGGAGTCATAGGTACTCAATCCCATCTCCTAACTCGAACCTCTAATCTCTTATTAAATTCATTTTTCGTTGGTGAGGTTTGAAGGTTCCAAAGTGTGTTCTAACTCAACCATTAGGCTGCATAGTTTAGTTTGATTGATTTCCTTTTGTTTGTAGTTTAGTGTGAGTTTACTAGCTTTTCAAACCTAATTCCCTTTGAGAGGTTAGTTGTAAGAGGACTTAAGGTAGCTTTGGCAAGGAAAGGCTTGGATTTTAAGTAATCCTTAGTTATTCTCCTCCTTTTCCTAGAAGTGAATTCAAAGTTCTTTTGCTTCTTAAAATCTCTTAAGGAATTAGAATTTGAGATACAAGTTTGTTTGTTGCATAACATCTTTTCGAAAAATTTAAGATGTCTAAAGCTCCTTCTAAGGCTCCATCTTACCAAATTGGTAATGACTCTAGTGAAGTGCCTAATTTACAACACTTGGCTAAAGAACTAAAGTTATTAAAAATTTGGCAAAGACAAGAATCCATTTTAAAAGAAAAAGAAAAAGTTGAAAGGGATGAATATCTTACAACCTTAGAGGAGGAGCTTAGGATACTTAAGGCAAAATAAGTTAAAGTTCAAGAAGAGTTGAGACAAAGAAAAAGTAGGAGTAAGAGTGTGAGCAACTCAAGGCGAAGCTTCCAACATAATACACAACTCACACACTATGAGGACGATAGTAGGATTTTGAACCAATACTATCAACCTCCTCCACCTAGAAGGCCAAGAAGGGACCATGAACACCAAGAGCCTAGAGAAGTTAGAGTTAACCTTCCTCATTTCCATGGGAAGGAAAATGTAGAGGCATACTGATGCATGCATATTTTTTCCCTCATTTAATGTTTATTTCTAGATTTTTAATTGAATTTTGTTCTTAAAAAATTGATTTAATTGGGATTTCTTATAATTTGGGTTTATTGAGCATGAGATACAAAAAAGGTGTTAAAAATAGCTTTTCAGTTGCATAAATGTTTTTTGGATATTTTGAGGTGTGTTAGTGTAGTTGTAGCTAACTTGAGCTCATGGAGGTGTGGAAATACATAGCTTAAAACTTCATGACACCTTAAAGATAAATCAAAGAATAGGAAATTATCAAAATCACAAAAATCCAAGCCAATCATTGCAAGAAGACAGCAAGAAAAGTTTGAAAAAGTGAAACAGTTTGGCTAAGCCAAGAAGAGGGAACGGGCAACAAAAATTGGACCATGCAGGTTTTTCTATCTTTTTCCAGAAGAAGGGTTTTGATAATTGATAAATATTTATCATAAAAGATAATTTGGGAAAATATATCTTTAGATATTTTATTTGATATTTTTAAATAATTATCTTATTTAATTATATCATAAAATATCAAAAGATAATAACTACCAAATCTTTTTAAATATGACAAGATTTTTTTTAATCTCATTAGATCTCCCCAATAAACAAATATATCTTGAAGATATTGGATTATTTAGAAGATAATTGGAGTAGATTACAAGATGGGCTGAATTGGAAATTTGACAGAAATTAAGTTGTTGAATAATTAATTAAAGATTTTTTATTAATTATCTTTGATATATCTCAAATTATCAACAAAGGAAATCTTCCAATATTTTAGAAACTGATAAAATTTGTTAATTATTTGAGAGATATTATATCAGAAGTTAAAAGATTTCAGCAACCTAAAAATATAACATTCAAGTCCAATCAAGGCTATATAAAGAGACCCAAGGGAGCAAAAGAAGTAAAGCTCGGGACTTCGGAGTTTAGGAACCCTTAGGGGGTCTAATTTTGTTTCCTTTCTCTCTCTCTATTCTTCTTCTATTTTTATTTTATTTTTCATTTCATGTAGTGCTAAACTTCTTGGGTTGATTCCATTGTAATTTCTTTGTAATTTGCTAAACCAAGGTTAGAATGAAATAATTTCTTTGTTCTTTTCATTATTGTTGAGGTTTTAATTCATTTGTCTTTTATCTTTGAATCACGTAAAAAGTAATGATTTTTACATCATAGCTAATTAGTGAGATGTTTTAATTTATATGCAATCAATCATATGAGTTCAAGGGTTTTTAATTTTAATTGAGAATTTACTTTGATTAATTTAGAAACTTTCATGTGATTGAATGGATTTTTGCCAATGATTGAGAACCTACTTTGATTAGATGTGAAAACTTTAACTAGAATTAATCAAGAATGTACTTTGGTTAATTAGCTTTTTGCTTGATTTTAGAGGTAAAAGAATGGACATTATTAAGCTTAGTAATATTTAATTGAAAATGTGCTTTGGCTAAATTTACTACGATTAATCTACAAAGTTCTTGCTTTTGATTGAGAATTTACTTTGGTTAATAGTGAGAATGCCAACAAATTTATTGAGAATTTACATTGATTAATTTGCAAATTTACAACAATAATTAATTGAGCAATAATCTTTAGATAACTGATGATGGATCTATTTTGAAAAAGTAGTGAAATCAATCTATTTTCTTTACTATTGTTTTTATTTCTTTTTATCTTTTAAATTTCATTTCTTTCTTTGTTTATCTTAATCCTCTTATTTTTTTTTATTTGACTAACTCTTTTGTATAGTTTTTATAAGAACTAATTTGATAAAAATCAATTCCGTGCTCGTTAGGAGACGACTTTGGGTTACTTTACCCTTTCTATTTTGTTGACTACTATCTAAACAATACTGAAGTTGTTATAGATAAGTAGTTTTAATTTGTGAAACAAGTTGAAAACACTTTGGCTCAGGAAAGACAATGTACTTAAGTTGTCCATTGAGACACACCTATCTTCTGCACTTGATAGTCACACCTACCTTCTGCACATGACCAAATGGTTATCATCAACAAATTGTCACACCTACTTCTGCACTTGATATAAGTAGGTTAACTATATGTCAATTTAATTATCTATATCCTAGATCATCTTTTTTGGAATATGAGCAAAAACCATATTTTAAGTGTCAACCCTAGCCATCATATGTTCCATTTGGTTATCAATAGCAACAACATGCACCACCATAACAAGTTACAGCAATCAATGAACCATCCTATAGGGAAGTTGTGTTATTAATGGATGGATTGAGAGAGAATTTAGACACCATAGATGAAAGGTTAAAAGTTTATCAACGATGCAAAGATATTGAGCAAGAATGGTATGGAAATGATAAAGTACTATACGACATGATGGAGGTTGCAAGTAACAACAACTTTGTAGAATTACTTGCAAGTAATGATGATATGAGTACAAATTATCTTTTTCATGAGCGAAGTTGTGAGAATAATACAATGGAGGAACCAAGTGCAGTTGAAGAACCAACAATATTGAAGATGCATATGAAGCATTTATTACTGCAACTAGTTTGGTTAATGATAAAGCAGTAGAGTCAACTACGTTAGGTGAAAATTTTTGCTCAAAAGATGAGATTATGAGGATTACTAATGATCTAGTTAATCATCCTAATGCACTTGATGATGCTGAAATTGAATTAAAGTCACACGCTCCACACATTAAGTTTGTTGATGTGAATGATGAAAATCGATTTGCAGCGGCTGTCTATGTTGACTTGGCTGAGGAGAAAGAAGAAAGGTTGTTGCAAAAGGAAAAGATGTTAGATTCAAATTCTTTTGAAAACATTGTTGATAGAAAATTAAAAATGTGTGCATATTTGTTTTTTGTTTTTGATTTTAATAAAAATATAAAGAATTTTCAAAAATATATGTTTTTGTTTTTAATTTTAAAATAAAAAATGGTACAAGCTGACTTGTACTTAAAAAAGTTAAAGAAAATAAATTTTGGACCTATGGCCAGATTGAGCCAAAAGTCACAAGATTTTCCATTTGCTCCCCAAAATAAGTCCATTAAGGACAATTTCTGAAACAAGTGTGGGGGAGACAAATCGTAGGTAGGATTTTTCTTTTTTCTGTTTTTTTGTTTGCATTTAAAAAAAAGAAGAAAAATTGTGATTTCTTTTTGTGAAAATTGTGAAAGTATTAATTTTTTACTTAGTGAAACATTTAAATAATATGTCTCTTAAGAAATCCATTCAATAAAACATATTGATATTGAATTTTAGAATTTGATTCAGAAACTGGGATGATCATAATTCTGGAAAAATAGGTGTCTTGTTGATATGAGTGGATTGTTTCTGTGATTTGCTAATTGAGTTGATTTGAGAATTTCTTGATTAGATCTTTTGTGAAATAATTTGACCTTGTGAGTCTTGAGCCTTAATATAAAGGATGGATTGTCATGTGCCATTCTTATTTTTCTTGAGTGACTTACTCATGCTTTGTTTATACTCAAATGTTTAACTTGATTCTTTTGTTTTGCAACTTAGGTGAATGTGCATGATTTGATATGATTGAGGCATTTCTTGTTTTTAACTACTTGGCTAAATAAGCCCACCTTGATATTAATCCATTGGTAGCCCCTTTGAGCTTTAAACTTATTTTTCTTGTTTTAAGCCCATTGTAAATCCTTAAAAAGAAAGGATCATGTTTTTCCCTTACCTAAGGAAGAAAGAAAGAGCTAGTGAATTGTGCCAGGAATGGCTGAGAATAAAGTGTGTGGGTGAGTACCTCACCCATAAATTAATAAAAAATGGCAGAAAGAAAGGAAAAATAATGAAAGAGTTTTGAAAAAAAAATGTAGAAAAATAATTGTTTTCTCAGTAGAGCAGAAGAAGAAAAATTGTTGTTTTAGAAATCATGCTCCTTTGTTCTTTCTACATTTATTTCAGAAAACCAAAAAAAAATATTAAAAAATTTTCCTACCTTGCCTTGACCTCATTATAACCTGTAAAAGGTCCTCCTTGATTGCATGTTTTCTGAAAGTTGTGAATATTACTTGTAGGAGTATTTTAAGTGAAAACACAAGCCATAACACTTAGCAATTCTTGGTGAGAAAATATACATTTAACTTGAGCGTTCTCTTTCATAATTGATTGTCTTGTGAATTCAAAATATTAACTCATGTGTTAAAAGATAGAACTTTTCCATTTTGTATATACATGATAATTTGATTTCTAGAAGATTGATTTGTCTCCAGATGTGTTAATTCCTTTGATCAAGTGTAAATCTGAAGTAAAATACCTCAGAACAAAGTTTTAAAATTTCTTAACTTTGCCCAGGAGTGCAAAAGGATAAGTGTGGGTTGACCTTCCTCATTTCCATGGCAAGGAAAATGTAGAGGCATACCTAGATTAGGAAATGAAAGTGGAACAACTTTTTCAGTGCCATCAAGTGAGTAAGGAAAGAAAGGTATTCCTAGCCACCTTAAGCTTCCAAGGTAATGCCATGTATTGGTGGACTTCCCTAGTGAGAGAAAGAAGACTCTCCAACTCCCCCCAAGTAGAGTATTGGAATGACCTAAAGAGTGCCTCAACAAAAGAGTGTTCATGTTAAGGGCCAAAGGCTTGTGTGAAGATTCAAAAGAGGTCTTCTTTCCACCTTCCTTTAGTAGAATGAAAAGACAAGACCAAATAAGACCTTGTGTTGGAAAAGGAAATTACTCCAAAAACACATGGATTCCACACAAGGCACACTAGAGTTTAAAGAGAAAGGCTCCCAAACTCCAGACCCTTGATCATTCATTTGATCCAAGGTGTATAATCTTTGGGAGCTTCATGCTTTAAATGATTATTACACTTACCTTGTCTATTATTTTTTGTAGAAGGATATTTGACCCTAGTGGAAAGAAATCCAAACATCTCCAAGAGAAGGAAGTATGAGAACTTAACAATTTGAAGATTTGAGGACAAATCCTTTTGAAAAGGGAGGGGATGATGGCATACCCCTAGCATGGCCAATCATTTGCATGAAGAGATAGAGTCATCTTTGCAAGGTGAGCAAAGTTCTTCTATTTTAGGCCACAATGGAGTATCTTTAGTAAATTATGAATATTTAGGCCTTGTATTAAAGGTCAAGTAGTGTAGGTTTCTTCTAGGCCTTGTATTAAGGGCTAAGTAATGTAGGGTTTTAAAAACAATCTTGCTTAAGTAGGGAGTATCATATGCGTCTACTTAAGCAACTATTTGATGTTTAATTATGTTAATTAAGCTTGCTTAGGAAGAGCATCCCCAATATGCCACGTGGCAAGCTCTTTAATGGAGAGTTCTCTTACATAGGTAGTGGCCATGTGTCATTATCCTATTGGAGAGGCTTTTCATAAAGTAGATTTTCACATGGCAACACATGAGTGGTTTGTTTTGTGAGAGTAAGGATTGCCACATGTCAAACTCTCCTTCACCAAGATAGCATTTTTAGGGTTTTGGTGCATGTTAGCATTCTAGGGTTTTAACCATTTTGAAGACACCTTACTTTATAAATAGAGGTGTCTCCCCCATGTATTTTTCACTTTGAGAATGATAATGTTATGCTGCCAAAATTATTTTTGAGTCATACTTCTTCTCTTAGTCACTTGCTAGAGCATCCCAAGAGGTCCCTGTAGCACCCATTTCTCTACAGTTGGCCTAACCTCTCTTAGAACTACACAAACAACTTCACCCACCATTATATCACCAAAATCGAGAGCCATTTTCTCTCAACACCAAGCTTCCGCGAATACACCATCCACCATAGTCATCATTTCAAGCTTTGGCCCAACCTAGCTTGAGGAGGAGCCTATTAGTGTCGATAGTGGTTAGGGTGCAATTTTCGTTATATAGGTGGTCTAGGATCTTAAATTCTTGGTTGTGAAGTGTTTATGTGTTCAAGTGGGATGAAGCCAAATACATTGTCATTGGAGAGGGTAATTATTGTAAACAATCTTTATCATGGGCGAGAACAATACAACTGGGATTTCTGCTATATGTACATGTGTCACTTCATGCAGTTACATATTTGGTTACCCTTGAATGATTTTACCATGGGGGTACTCCGCTTTCTAAATGTGGCGCCCACTCAACTATATCCTAATAGTTGGGGTTATTTGTAGGTGTTTAGGCTGTTATGTTGGACATTATATCTACTGTCGTCACATGAATGTTTTCAATATTTTATGATAGACATTCAAAAGACCCAATTACCTGGTTATCATTGGTTAGTCGTCTGGGTATAAGCTTTTTAGATGCTTACTCTCAATCTTTTAAGCATTTCAAGGACAATTTCTTCAAGGTTGTTATAAAGTCGTCTGGCTGTACCCACTTTTATGATGATAATGGAAACACAAAATTTCCATTTTACTGAACCAATAATCCTTAGCGACATAAGGATATGAAGAAGAATATGTTTTCGGTTAAGGATAGGCGGATTGTAGGGGTACTTGAAAAGTTTTCCCATAAGCTACCTACTAAAGGCCTAGTTAGAGTTTATTTGTCTACCCAACCCCTTATTGTTTTCCTTGCCTGTACATGTCTTGATCATTTTGTTATTTTGATGTAGGGTAAATGGCCCAACACGCTAAGAAGACTAGGATCGAGGTAAACATGTTTTGGAACTTGAGGCACCAGTTGGCGGAAGAGGCCAAGAAATCCGGTGACCCAAATGTTCCTAATTTTAAGAATGCTCTGGTAGACATTTGTTGGTCTAGTAGTGAGAAGCAAAAAGGTGCACCACCCACTCAGAGAGGGGTAGGCAAGGAGAGGAAAAATGTAAGGTTCGAGCTTATTTTTATATTTTATAGTTCTTTTCTCTTTTTAATACTTATAATTTTATGTTCTTTTAAATTTTTTATATAGACTTATCTTTTAATCTTAAAATTTGTTTTTTAATACATTTTTTTTTAAAAATTATTTTCTTAAAATTTTGTATGATCATATATGTTTTTCTACAAATTCATTATTTTTAAATATTTGTTAATAATTTAATTTCAAAGTTAAAAATATTTTTTAATTTCTTCTAGTCTTTAAAAAATTTTATGTTTTTAGAAAAAAAATTATGTTTTTCTTATTATATGTGAAAATATTTTTTCTTTTGAATCTTTTAGATAACTTTTGTTTTTAAATATTTACTAAATTTAATTTTGTAGCTGCTATTCGAAAAGGTCGTTAACCCAAATGGTCGCCAACTTGAAGAGTCGCTAACTCAAGTGGCTGTTAAACCTAAGATACCACAGACACCACGATCAGATACATAATAGCACAACAAATAAGCAAGGCACCTGGCCGCTAACTACATCATGTATCCATAAGGTTGCCTATATAGTGGCAAAACTAGTCAACTATCCGACCCCATCAGTTAAAGAACAGATACGCATACTAACCAGACATATCCATGGATGACAGGTACGTAGGCAGTAAAATCTTTTATACCGATATGTTGGCGAACCTACTCTTAGGCAAAAACAAGGCAAATCTAACGAAGCATTTTCAAAATAATATTGGGCCTACAGCGTAGGCCCAATTAAGCCTAGTTAGGCCCAATAATAAAGTTGGGTCAAAAGCACTTAAACCTAGTCAATGTCCAGCGCACAAATTAACTAAGTAAAGGAACCACAAGTAATTAATCCTCTATAAATAAAGGTTGACCCCAATAATTAGAGATACGTAATTCATCAGTACAATCATATGATATTTGACTTTTAAAGTCTTTGCTCACTTGATCATCAGAGTCTTCTTCACAAAAGAAAACAGTAAAACATTATTTTTAGTTTATTAATATATATATATATATATATATATATATATATATATATATATATATATATACATTTAAAAA
>Ga0214542_1002927_pt1 | contig 35190 bp, 15 predicted proteins | sample CNSS1metaG_FD_160096 | JGI IMG/M metagenome (GOLD analysis project Ga0214542, IMG submission 160096) | Root nodule microbial communities from cowpea collected in UCLA plant growth center, Los Angeles, California, USA - CNSS1 | ecosystem: Host-associated > Plants > Roots > Nodule | place: USA...
ATATATATATATATATATATATACTTATACTAGTATAAACATAGACGCTATCACGCTTATGTGTATGCATTTTTTATATATGCATGATATTATATTAGTAGGTGATAATATTATAATGTTATTAAGTTAATATATAAAGTAAAATATATCAGAACAGATGAAAGTATAACCATTGATAAATAAAAAAGAAGAAAAGAAGTTGAGATAGTCGATTTTATAAAAAATTTGTAAAAATAACGGTCAATTTTTAAAAATGCAATAAATTATTATATTTAAAGGATAAAATTGGTATTTTAAAATGTGGACACAAAAAAGGAAATCCCCTTTTTTTATATATATATATATATATATATATATATAAAAGAGGTTATATCATATTTTACGAGGCTTATTATAAAATATTTTGTATATCAACATATATGATAAATACATAGTCTATATTTTATCTTTTTCAACCAATTTAATCTTTCTACCAAATTTATTACATTGATTCTTAATTATTACAATTATATTTTCTTATTTCCTAATATGATATTTTATTAATCTCATCTATTCTAAATGATGAGTGTCGTTCTTAAAAAATAAAAAAAGATAGATGCTTAAATAATAGAAGATATAATATTGTTTTACTAAACATATAAAACATTTATTATCTATTTTATATTAAGGTAATTGTTTATTTTCAAACGGGTATAGATGTGAAAAGATATAAATTCTATATAACACTAAACAAGGTAAATAGATCGTGGTATCTATTTAATCTTATTTACCAAATTAATTTTTTATCTTATTGATTATGGAAATAATAGTAAATGATTGTGTAATTTATTCTAACTTATTTGTGAATTCCATCTTTACCAATATTACGTTATTAATTCTGAATATGATAACTAAATCTTGATGTGTATTTTTTCCCTCACCAAATTAACTTTTTATTATACTTATTTTATTGATTCAAAATATGACAATTAGATAGCTTATTTTATTTTATTGTATTTGAATATAATCAATAGATCTCATTATCTATATCATCTTATTTATTAATTTAATTGCATGAGTATTGTCCCAGGAAAACAATAAATACATATTTCAAGATTTTGCAATATATTGAATTTGAATATTAAAAGATTTTGCAATATATTTTATCTTATTCACCCGTTTAGTGTTTTTAGATAAAAAAAAAATCTATGTTTTTCATTTTATCTATCGATTTAGTATTTTATTATTTTATTTTATTGAGTCTGAATAAAATAATGAATATTTATCCTATTATAACCATGAACTTGATTAATAGATCTTACGATCTATTTTATCTAATTTATTAATTTAATATTTGAAAGTGGCAACTAAATATTGCTATAATAATTTATTAATTTATTATTACATTTATAATTTTAACTTTTATTATTGCTGAGGATGGTAAATTTATTATACTACCTTATATTAATAGGTTAAATTAAATATTTTTATTATATATATATATATATATATATATATATATATATATATATATATATATATATAAAATAAGAAAAAAATAAATGGAATAATATGTATAAAGTTATTTTAAGTGGATAGTTAGTTTATCTTTATTTATTTTATTGTCGTGTAAATAATAGAATAATAATTTTGAGATCAAAATATAAAATTTAAAAATTTTATTAGTGGTGAACTAATGTATAATAACTTTCAAAATTTATAATATAATATTTTTCAAGACTAAAATATTAAATCATATATATATATATATATATATATATATATATATATATATATATATATATATATATATGAGATATTACAGGAGGAATTATATAAATAAAATTATTTTCAAAATTTAAAAGGTTTAAAAAATTATTATTAAAAAAAGATAAGATAAATAAAAGAAACTACACCCAAAAATGATAATTTATAAATTTAATTTGATTATTAACTGTAATTTCTTTACATGTCAAACATGTTTTATGTTATCATTTGAGTTATTTATACCATTTGACATGTGCTTATTTCAATGTTAGCTATAAAATTCATTTGACACAAAAAAATTAAACGTAATTGAGTTAAAAAGTTTATATCAATTCATTTTTAAAGTTTAAGATAAAAGCATTATTTATTTAATTAAAATTTTATAAATATTTAAATGATTAAATGTGTTGTAAATATATATAAACAAATTTAAAAAATTAAAATAAATATATAAAATAAAATTAAAATAAAAAAAAAATGGTCTACCAACTCAATTTTTGAGGGGATAAGTCACAATTTTAACAATTTATTTATGATGAACCAGTCCAATTCACTTCTGATGGATCAATGATGAGCTGCACAGGGTTGTTTTGCCATGTTTTGCCACCCCTACCCAATAATAAAAAAATTCTCTCCTTTTTAATGTCTTTTTATGCAAAGACTACTTCAATATATTAAATGTTGTTGTATCACTAAGGAGGGTCTTTTTCTCTTTTGTAAATTTCCTTTAATGCATGTGTTTCTTTATTTTCTTCTTTTAATTTTTTTTATTTTTCATTGAATTTGTCCTTTATCTTCTAACGTAACATTGTGTATCTATAAATTATTTTAACGAGTTTTCCTTCCAATATATGACATCTAAAATTTATTGTTAAGTTTATTTTTTGCAGTTATATATTTAGGAGATGATACAAACCACTTAAAATGAACATCACTTTCACAAATTTTAATATTTGTAAATATTGGTTCCATAAATAATTGGAAAGTATTTTAACTAAAACATTCAGATGGTAAAGAAAATTATTCATATGCAAAACAGTACAATTAAATATAATAGCAGAAGAAAGTTGTTCCTCTCTAGTAGACATGTTTCATATGGTTTACAATAGGACTTCTCAATTAAATCTACTAATTGTAGTTCGTTTCCTTTTGTAATGAATACGACCATGATTAGAACCTTTTAATACTTTGTGAAGGAGTCGTTCAGCCAATGGATTTTTTTTAGTGAAAAATGGTGTTGTATAATGATTTCAGTACGAGTATAGATTGAGACTTTTATTTTATGATATTCTTAATTAAAATGAAAAAGCTTTAAAACAACAAAATATATACAGGACCATAACTTTCTATAGAAAAATATATTTTCAAGTTCTAGTTTTTCTAATTAAAAAAGGTTAAACATTACTTGGGTTTAAGAGCAATGATGTAAATTAAATAACTTAATATTTTAAATATACATATTAGATTAAATAGATGGATATTTAAATATAGGATCAACTTTTAGAGAAGTAGACAAGTTTCGAAAGGACTACACAAATACATTATGTATAATTTCATAAACACAAGTTTGTGTGAAGAAATCAAAACATTTAAACGACTTCTTATGGAAGCAGTGTTGTAATTCACGACTTTAAATTAAAATTATAAACTAAAATGTGATTTTGATGTCAGTTATTATTTTTCAATGAAAAAAAACTGAAAATGTGTTGTATTCGAACAAATGGCTTTGATTATTTAAAAAGTTTATCTAAAATGAAAAAGAAAAGCCATCTGGAAACTAGGAAGCAAAAAAGATAAATATGAACAAAAAGAAGGCATCTTTTAGCTTTGCACCTTTTTTTCCAAACAAAAACTGATCTCTGATACAGAAGAACGCGACACGTTCTTCTTCTATACATAGCACAGTTTGAAAAAAGCTGTTTCAACTCCCAGTATAGACCAAGAAAAAAATATTTCAATGCTAGAATTCAAGTTTCTGTTCAGAGCTAAAAAACCAAACCTTTTTGTGCTTTCAACGAAAAAAAATAAACCCATTAAATACTAAATGCATGATGAAGCACGGTATACACCTTATTGCATACATTAAAGCTAACAACAGGTATACACCAGTGGAGAAACACGGACAAGCACTGTGACATCGAAGGATGCAAATACCAAAATATTATAGTCGAGTGATAAGTAGTTTTCTCATTTTCTTCAGTGTCACGCCACAATAATTAGGAGGAATATTATCAAAATTAAGATATAAAAACTCAAAATGGGATGGCGCCTTGATTGGTATCAATTACAGTTATAAACATTGAATCCAAACCCAATAAAAAAGCTCAAAGTATTAGACATCCCATGAAACAAATTCCTACTATAATTTTAGCCATCAAGATGTGTCCCTAATAAACCGGAAAACATAAAAACATAAAGCCAATTTGTCTCAGAAGAGAACCAAAAAACAAACTAGATAATATTCACCCCTGCATCCAGAATTACCAATCCACAAGAAGACTCCCAAAAAGTCCTAAGCCTGGAAGGATTGACAGTCATAAGAAAAATAATTAGAACAATCAAAAGGCCAACAAATACGTAATATTATGATAATATAGAAACGAATTTTAAACTTAGGATTAAGTGGTTAACAAAATAAAATGCATGAATTCACGCAACTTGTATAACGCATAGTGAATGTCAACACTCCATGTAAAGAGCATTTTTAATCAATTTTCCCAATGCTCATGAAAGAATGTAAAAGATAATTCAGTAGGTACCTTGTTGGCTATGTTGTTGGAAAGCCAGTCCAAACCCTCATAAAGACCCTCCCCAGAGGTTGCACATGTGCTCTGGATGTACCTGAAAGTAAAACAAAAGTATGTTAAATTTCAACCAAGATCGCTTTCAGTTATAGTCAAGGATGCTGTGATCAAAATATTTACCAGTGGCGCTGTCTGAGAGAGTGAAGACCTAGCTTGTCAGTAATTTCAGCAGCATTCATTGCATTGGGAAGATCTTGTTTGTTAGCAAATACAAGCAATACTGCATCTCGCAGTTCATCCTGAAAAGATAATTGAAATTTAACTTTTGAAAAAACATGACATTTATCACAATATATAAATAGGAGGCAAAAGTAAAGGCGACAATGAATCAGGTCATAATGTCATTATTTACATTAAAGTAAAGCTACCAATCAATAATTTATCTTCCAAGGAAATATACCACAACATTAATTGATGAGATTCCAATCCCACACAAATAGGTAAATTAAACTTAGTTAAAAAAAAAAAAAAAAACTGTTGTGAACTCCTCTTAACAATATGAAAACGCCTTTTTTTTATTATAAAAACATCATATGGAAAACTAATATAGCCTCACTAAAAGCGTAGTATCTTCAGCAGCATAGTCATATCAATAAAAGAAATAGAAAATTGCATACTGAATCAGTTTGAACATGTGTGATCTTACACCTCATATAAGTGAAGGAAATTACTGTTGGGGTGAGTACAAAGAAAACGAGAGAAAATTTTGAAATTGGAAATAGAAAGAAAATTATAGAAATTGTTCCTTAAAGTCAACTTCTCTCCGTTCTTTCACTACATTTCTTCAACCAAACACGAAAATATTTTCCCTTTTTTTTTCTCTTACATCCAAACATAGGGCAAATGTCAGATGAATCTATTAGAAAAAAAAGTAGTCGTTGAGTGGCTTTGACTACCCAACAAGATCTGTAAAGAAATGTGTAATGAAACTAAAAACAGATTACTGCTGGACAGAATCTACAAAAGAAGTCACCCTTCTTCCTTTTGTTTGTGCACTTTCTCTTTCTTCCATGCTTCTATTCCCGCTAGTCAACAACCAACAGCCCATTTTTCAGTTAAAAATTCTCTCCAGTATGAGCAGAGTGACGAAATCAATCCTATGCTATGATGACTTTGGTATATTTCCCATGTCTTTCTTGGTTTATAAACCCAACCGAGAATTTACAACAAACAAAAGTCTTTCTTCACATTTTGGACCAAGAAAAGATGCAGAGCAACAAGAAAGTTTCCTTTATATGGATAACCAATCCGTTTTCAAATATAGTTGGGAGGCTTTACCCAAGAATGGGTTAAAATAAATGGAAAGATAGGAACATGGGAACAGATTTGATACCAAAAAGGACAACCTATTTCAATTGTCGTGCTTTCTAACAGGAACAGACACGAAAACAAAACAAAGATATCACATAATATGACCCAAAGAGCCAACCTAAATTGACAAGTACCTCATTCAACATCCTATGCAACTCATCTCTGGCCTCAACAACTCTGTCCCTGTCATTGCTGTCTACAACAAATATCAGACCCTGTGTGTTTTGGAAGTAGTGCCTCCACAAGGGACGAATCTGCAAAAGAAAACATGTGTATTAAGCTACTGACCTCTAAGACACACAGAACTCAGCACCATGAAGGCTTTATCAAGAAATTGTCAAGAATACATAAAGATTAAACTTTACACCTTGTCTTGGCCACCAACATCCCAAACAGTGAAGCTAATATTCTTGTATTCCACAGTCTCCACATTGAACCCTAAAACAATTAAGAGAAATAAAAATCAGAAAACATACAATTAAGAGCAACAGCACAGATGAGTTTGAATTTCACCCAATTACTTCCGTAACAAAAGTATAGGAACTCTAATCTAACTCTGATTGTTGCCGGAAAAAAGACTGCATTTAGTATGCTTGAGGTTCCAAATATGAACAGTTAATAATTAGTTATAGTAGTATCAATAGTTTATTAGAATAACTATGAAGTTAATTAGAGACTATGGAAGGACAGAGGATCTGGTTAGGGGTAGAAAGGAGAGACATTGTGTCCTGTACCAATTGAGAGCTGAGAATTATCTCTGTTGTATAAAGAGGATACCTTGGAGGAAATATCTTTCTCCTTGCTCTGTTCTTTTTCAGTTAAGAAATAAAACATCGCTATTTTTTTTTTTTCTATTTTCTGCTCAGGGTTCCTATCGGACTAACATGAAGTAGTGAGCAATAACTGCTGTAAAACATTACTCCCATTGCATATAACGAATCACAAACGGACGAGCCTCTGAAATACCCAGCATCATTTCACATCTCATTCTTCAATTTTCAAGGTTTCATTACAGATTCAATAATGTATGATTCATCTTAAAAGCTTAATAGCTGTGTAACAAGCTCTGAAATAACTAATTTAGTCCTCCTACAAGTTGTTACTAGATCAATATTGAAAATGTAAGCACATTAACATTATATTGGTGACATATTATACACACATACATACCAATGTAACACAACCAAGATCAAAATCGGAAAACTTACCAATGGTAGGAATTGTTGTAACGATCTCTCCAAGTTTGAGCTTGTACAAGATGGTGGTCTTACCAGCGGCATCAAGACCAACCATCAGAATTCGCATTTCCTTCTTGGCAAAAAGCCGACTGAAAAGCTTGGTGAATGTCAACCCCATTTCTCCTTCAGCTAGCGGATCCCTACATTAATAGATTGCACACAACATTAACAGAACCAAACTTCCTTCCGCAGCAAAACTCAACCAAATAATTTCATCCACGAACGCAGTAAACGAATCCCAAACAGTGGTACAGAATCAAATCAATTCATCATTAACTAATTCGTCGACAGACAACCAAATCAACGATACTGGACTCAACCAGATCTCAAGCCAGGCAACAAAAACAGCAACAAGCATTTTGATCCGCCTCATAAAAAAATAATCACATGGAAACCAGAACGGATCACAAACGAAGAAGTAAACCAGAAAATTTACACGACCCGGTTTGAGAAAAGAGGAACGATCTGAACATCCAGGTCCCGAAACCCTCAGATCGAACGATTCATATATGTATTTCAAACAGCGGCAAAAGCCAAAACATCGAACTAAAGAATAAAAGCAATCCCGAAAAAAATGAACGGCGAAAACGCTGAAAAAACGCATGCAATACAAAGCATTGAAGAGAGAAATGAAATTACTTAAGGAGGAAGAGGGTGGAAGAGAAGGTGATTGGAGAATTTGAAATTACCTTGAGGGATCTCGAACGAGTAGAGAGAGAGAGAAAAAAGTAGAGAGAGAAGCGAAGAATGCTTTACAAAAACGCAAAATGGAATGAAAGGTGATTTTATAGCAGAGACAAGAACGGGGGTACCCGAATAATATGCGCGTTTTGGATCAAATAACAATTGCACCCAGCAAATTGCAATGAATGCATCATCTCACGCTGCATCTTTCGAACCTTCCAAAAAGGCAATGCCCCCTTTTAAATAATTCAAATTCAAATATCCTAAACTAACATATTTTTAATTTAAATTTAATCCATTTTTTTATATCATTAAATAATGATAAATTATTATCATATGTTACATAAAAACCATTTTTAATTGTTATTCATGTTTAATACAGTTGATATAAAATGTTTATATTATCACTTAATTATAAATTAATTGAATAAACTTATTTCTATTATAACTTTTTATATTATTAAGGTAAACAAATACAATTATGTAATAATTTTTAAATATGAATGATGTTATATTAATATATTTATATTATAATGTTATTAGGTTATATATAAAATAAAAAAAAAATCGTTTTATAGAAAATATGTAAAAGTAAATGATAATTTTTAAAAATTGAATAAATAATTATAATGGGAGAAACGTGGACACACAAAAGAAAATCATTTTATATATAATTATAAATACATAAAAATCTTTTTAATTAGTAAAAACTTAACTTATTTGAAATTAGTGTTGAGTTTCTTCCATCTTTAAAGTTATTTTAACTTACATAGTTATATAATATAAGTATCGATTAATCAATTTTTGAAAATTGCATAGTCATTTTTCATTTGATTAAAATATTAAAATATTGATTTCTAAATAATTAAGAGAAATATTTGATTATATTGTATTTAAATTGATTTATCTATTGAAATTGTAACGAATTAATAATTTGATTATATTGGTAATATATTGCAACAATTTGAGTATTAATGGTATTTTTTTTTAAATAAGCCTAGAGTTTTCCTATTCCCAGTGTACAATCCATCCCAATTATACAATACATACCAATTATACAATCATTTAAATCCTTTTAATGAGATGTTGGTCAACTTCTTGGGAGAACACATAAAAGTCGGAGGATATATTGAACTTATAATTACTTTAGAGGATGCCAAATTGTAGTCCAGTGTTCATAAAGTACATTGTCACAAATGTCTCGATTATCATACAATCTTTTTTTCGGTTAGACCACTGTTAAACGAGTTGAGAGCGATCCTCTCTATTATTCGCTTGAAACTTAAGTTTCTCATAAATGTCAAATAGATTGGCATGTTACATGTTAAGACTTCAAAAATGATGCAAAAAGTAGCTTGTAGTTGATGTCGTATATATCCTAATCCCTAATTTGCCTAGGTCAACATTTTAGATATCAACCCTCAGTAGGCGTTTAAGGAGTGAATATCCCAGCTTGTTGGATAAGTGAAGGAAATTGAGATAAATGAAAAATAGGCAAAATACATTTAAAGGAGGGTTCAATTATGTACTAAAACTTTTCATAAGAACAACATTTAATTAAAAATAAAGATATGAGTCTTAATTGGACAAACTCAATGTCAATATATTTTCACAATTTTATTACAGAAGATTATTTTCTTTAAATATAGATAGATGATAGTTCCATAACATGCAATCTAAGGGTGTTAAGAGTAAAAAAATATTTACACTTGATATTTTTATGTTGGTTCGTTTATTAAACAGATTACGTCCAATTCTTGATCAAGTTCTACTAGCAAACTATCACTGTAAGATACAAGATGAGTATTATTTGGACCTAGGCTATTCTTGGCTAAACAACCGAATATTAGTTGGAACACTCCTAATTAATCAACCGAGTATAATTTGGAACACAACCACTCTTATCTAAATAATTGAGTATTGTTTCAATCACAATCACTCCTGGTTAAACAATTGAGCATTGTTTGAAATGCAACCACTCTTGGATAAACAATCGAGTTGTGTTTGGAAAAAAATCACTCTTAGCTAAACAACAAAGTATTATTTCAAATGTCACTCCTTCTAAAACTGCGTATTGATTGGCTCACACCAACTCCAAGCTAAGACTAAGTATTCTTTGGAATTTAAAGGTCAGGTAGCATCTGTTGGTGAGCCAGAGGTGTCAAAGGTCAGGTTGGGGGTTCGATTCCCACTGGCAACAACTCACCCAGTATGAATGGACGGAGAAGGGTGATGGGTTGGGGTGCGTTGGGGTGCGTTGGGGTGCATTGGACTGTAATAACCTGACAGCCTCTGGGGCCTGAGAAGGGGTAGCCAGGATGTTACAACTACACTAAATGCTCCTACTACAACAGGTAATGCAAACTTCTATTTGAATGAATGTTGTTATACTTAAAATAGTTTATTAGGCCTAGGTTAGACAATTTTTACCATGACTAAAGTAAAAGTTAGGATTGTACAAGGCAATTGGATATGCATAAATGAAAAATTATCCTTTTTGAGTGGTTGTTGCATAAAATAACTTTGGCACATTTTGTGAGATCCTCTTGGTGATCAGACGAAAATACATTCTTGACAAAGCTTAGTATAAGTACACACACATATTAAGGTTGTAGTATGAAATGCCAACAACAATATGTTATTGTTTGTCTTAAGAGTGAACTTGATCAGATGAAGATATGCAAGCAAGTGTTATGAGATTGTTGACAATAGACAAAACAATTATGTCAATCAAGATTTGATATAAAGATATTCATGTTTATATATTTTGTTGTAAGTGCTTAATAAAAATAATTTGGAGTTTGTTGATGTTTTCTCTAACAAAAACAATTAAGGTGGGAATGAAGCTAGAAGACTAACTCGAAGGAAACTTGTAAAGTTCATTAAGGAAAACACATGTATTTGCATGGTTGGTGTTGAACATGCTTGGTATCGGTCTTGATTTTCTATTTCACTGGTAATCATTCATCTATACACAAAGTCAATGATATAGAAAGAAGAAAGCTTGTTATGGAGAAGAAAAAGGTTGTGATTGAAGAAATCAGGAAGTTGATTTTTGCTTCTCATATCTAGGAAACATAGTACTCCTCCTGGTTGGCAAATGTGATAGATGGTGTGTCAAGATGCAAGCTCTTAGGTGTCATAAACACATATTCTAGATATAACCAAATTAGAATACATTTAAAAGATGAAGGCAAGACAACATTTAGGGCAAAATCCACTTATTGTTGTTATTAAGTCATGTCTTTTAATTTAAAGAATGTTGTTGAAGACTATGTTCGAATGAAGTGTGGAAGCTTGTGTACATGATATGTCAGTGAAACCACCTTAGTTAAAAATCATTGAGAGTTAATAAATTGATATGATTAGAGAAACTGAACAACTAAATTTAACTCTCTTATAAGATGAATCGATGTAAATTTGTTGTAAATGTCTTCTCTATTTTTTTTCCTTCATTGTTTGTTACATTATTTTATCTTTCTTAATCTTCAAAGAATTTTCAGTATTGAATTTTAAATACTGGTAAAACTTGTTTTACGATCTTGATCAATATGATTTAATAAAAATCAATAATTTTTCTTTTGCAAAAATTGTTTATTGTTCAATTCACCCTATTTTTAATTCAATATGTTATTTTAACAAGCCAATATAAAATTCCTATGTTTTTTCTTTTCTCTTTATCACCTTTTTTATCATCTAACCTAACCCTATAATTGGGTTTTTCTATTTGTGTAAAAACATATTTTTAAGATAATATCATTTATTGCTTTTCATATCACAAAAGCGCACGTCACACTCTTCTTTCATTAGGATCTAAACAACAATTAATTAATGAAAAGGTTTTAAAAGTGTAATTCAATCTCCTTACGGTTCTCTGATCTTTTTGTGTGATTCATGCAACCTAATTAAAAAAGATAGTATTCTTTACCAAATTGTCATTGCCAATAAATCTTTCAAGGCCTAGGTCTCGCCACATTCATTTTGTCACCAAACCTAGTTTTCTTGTTTGAGAAGTCTTCTTTTATAAATGACATTAAGAATGAACACATGTGAGTATATAAATGAGTTTGGCCACAGAACCCACAACGTGCAAAAATTATCTCGCTAAGCCTCGTATTAAGCGGGTTTATTTTAGCAAGTTCACACCCCTCCACAAAGCTAGTGAGTTTAGCTCGCATTGATAGAAAGCAATAATTAAACTGAAAATATTATTTAATGTGTAAAGTTTACCTATTTTGAAATTCAACTATAAATTGTCCAATAAAAAAATATTGTCCAAAGGAGGCATAATTTAGATATTAAGCCACTTAAATTGATTGAATCACCTCTATTCAATATAGAAACGGATCTTCTGAAAAGTTTGTACATTTCGAAGTAGATTATAAAATAATGAGGTGATTCATAAAAATGTAGTAACCCTGTACATCCAGATCAAAGATCCTCTTTTGTAATCTGGACATGCCTCATTAAGAAAGTCAAATGAATAATCGTTAGTAGGGGGTGTATGGCACATCTCATGCAACAAACACATCATCTTTTTACTCCCGAATATACATGGTGTGTTTCACCATATCATATCATATCCAAGTATGTTGCGTACACACCGAATATTCGCAGAAATATTACACAACTAGAGTAAAACTATTCTGAAGCTTCTGCAGCATAAACCTGTAAAAGTTCCCTTTAGCATGCCATCATGCATAATGAGCTTCACTCAAACTTGCAAGAGCTTTCAATAATCCATGACCTCAGGGGCAAAACTGAATTTCAGAATACCAAAGTTTTGAGAAAATAAGCGAAAATGTATATTCTGCGGTCTTGTTTACTGAAGCTGATCTTTTTAAGAAACAGGACACAATAGTTAAATCTGAGAAATCTGTTTATTTTATCATTATCAACCTCACAGATACATTTAAAATGGGAAAATTAAGGACAAGGTAAATTAAGGACTAGAGGTCCATGCCTCAAATTGATGGCAACAATTAACAAACATTTAAGGTCGCCGTTTGAACTTAGAAAAATCAGGGCGTCTACGTTGCAAATATGCAGTCTTCCCCTCTTTAGCTTCCTCCGTGCCATAGTATATCAGTGTTGCATTTCCCCCAAGTTCCTATAATTTAGATCACCAAGTACAAATTAAGAATGCATATATATGAATCAAGACAAGGGTAAAAAATGTTAACATGTAGACTGAAGGAGAAATACATCAGAATAAATTCATCATTGAAAGCATTGGAATATTCAGTATAACTAATATTGCTTCATATTATATTACTTTTCTAAAAAAAGTATATATTACCACCCCCAGAAAGAATCAAAAACATTTCCTTTGTCTTAATTAAAGAAACACAAGACCACTTTTGAATATATTTTTGCTAATTTCCCTATATGGGAAGTCTATCAGTAAAGCTTTTCACTTAAGTAGATGAATTTCTTGGACTATTAACAATGTATAAGGCATACTTGTTGGTTGAACAAATTACCCCTTTACGCTAACTGTAATGCTATTAAATATAAATATTACTTATATCCTTTAATTTTATATATATTTCTAAAATAAACATAAAGTACGACATTGTTAACTAGAATGAACTAATTTAACAATTGCATAATATTTCACATAACATTAAAATCTTGAATATACCTGAAGTCCAGAATGTCCATCATCCACTGCATTAAGAGCTGACTTGAGGACCCGTATAGCAGTTGGACTGTTACTCAGTATCTCCCGACACCATTTTATCGTTTCTTTCTCCAAACTCTCAAGCTAGACCAAACCAAAACATAGCGTTCACTGTAAGTGCGATGTTGGAGCATCGGTTTCTGCTATTTGCTTTAATTTAAGTAGCTCCCTGTTCCTTAAGTGTTCCTTGACAGTTTAATTACTTCTCCAATTGGTATACAATAATGTAATACTCAAACAGTGAAGTAAGATTTCGTAATGCTTTCAGCAAAATGAGAAATTAAAATTACAGTCAAATTATTCAGACGAAAAGAACTCACAGGTACAACAGTGTTGACAAGACCCATTTTCTCTGCTTCAACAGCATCATAAAGCCTTGTGAGGAACCACATTTCACGCGCTTTTTTTGGACCTACCTGTATGAACAAGGCGAGTTTCTATCTTTGGACTGGAGATATCAAAACCATGCAGCAAACAAAATCCACTACCATCTAGAATAGTAAAATCATGGAGTGAATTACCAACAAAATAAATCGTATTTGATTCTTACCAAACGAGACATGATAGAACTTCCATAACCAGCATCAAAGCTTCCTACCTTCCGTACGTACAAAGATAGAAAGAATTACAAATCCATTATCATATATCATTACAGAAGAGGGAGAGTGAGGGAAATACAACTTTGCCTTCATAGATTATGAATATATTCTTGTATGTTTAATTATTATGCGTCTTATATAAAAGGGAAAAGGGTTCAAGAACCTTAGGACCAGTTTGGCCAAAGATAGCATTATCTGCTGCAATAGTTAGGTCACAGACCATATGTAATATATGCCCTCCACCAACAGCATAACCTGCTACCTGTTTTAACGTTAGAAAAATAGTTTGCATATAACAAGAATAGTACAGAACCAAAAAAGAACACGATATCATATCTTTATTCACTAACTGAAAATTTGAGGCCTAGAGTTGTAGGTGTTGACATAGAGGGGCACATTAAATTTTACAAAACTGAAATGCATGTTATATTAACCTTGAGTTGACTTTTTAAAGAAGAACAAAGTTTAAAATATCATCAAGACAATACAAACAAAACAATATATTACAAGTAGTTGAATCCCGGGACATTTTTTGTGCTGTGAGTTGTTTGATGACCAGTCAAACCATGACATGACTAAAAGCTGTGTTATCTTCCAATTAATACTTAGTAAAATATACTGCAATACTATCTGAGTATTATTTGTTTTGCAAGCAAAAGTATTAGAAGAATGGAAAGGACAAGGGCTATCAGTCTTTTTCCTTTTGCAGTCGATTTAATGGGTAACAAAGTCCTGGTTTTCTTGTGTCCCTTGGGTTGCTTTTGGTCCAACACTTGTACTACTTTAAAAATCAAAACTGAATATATATTTTTAATGTTGTCATGTCCCTTCTTTTTTTTTTTTGGATACTACATCGACCCTAAGAACAAAGCTGCAAAAAGGTGCGGCTGAGTACCATTGCAATCACTGGCTTAGGGAGGCGGCGTATCTGCACCTGCAATAAGAGAAAAACAAAATGAAAAAAAGTAGAGTAAGAAAGGAACATTTTATTTTTCAATAACAAACATTAACATTTGTGTCATTACAAATAATGGGAACCACACAATAGAACTTGAAGACTCTCATGAATGGCTCAAAACAGACAAGGGATTAACTCGTGTAATAGGGATAACTCCTATTCACACAACCAGAAAAATCTAAAATCAATCAATTATACCTGCAAGTCTAGCACATTAAGGTTACTAAAACCTCCGTCATCAGAATAGCCATCGTCGGTCCTCAAAGCCTGGTCTCCACCACTACAAAATGCCTTGGTTCCCTACAACACGTTATCAATTGAATGATCTCAATATTTTAATTTGCTTCAGCTATATCAGTATTCAATACTTACCCAATAACTTTAATAAATAAAACCTTTAATATTTTTTTATAAAATACAAATTTAATCGATCCATTCATGATATTATACTTTGATAAATATGATATTCTTATCGATGTAATAAACTTAATCATTTTGAAATGGTATAAAACTTTGTAGATAGCAGTATTAAATTCATGGATGGATTGAATATACATTCATATTACTGTGCAAATTTCCAAGAAATAAAAATTAATTAATAAATAAAATTCAGAAAAGGGAGAAGGAGGTACCTTGCCAGTGAGAATGACGACCCCAACAGATGAATCATCCCTGGCGTCAGTGAAAGCACGCATGAGCTCCTTCACCGTTTTGGGACGGAACGCGTTCCTTCTCTCAGGCCTATTAATACTTATCTGCAACACAACACTTACCAGTTGCGTAGCGATAACAGCAGAGTAAGAAAAAGCAAAGAGGATTTCAGAAAGTAAACCTTGGCAATTCCTTCCCCGACGGCCTTCTCGTACACAATGTCTGTGAAGTCATCGGAAGCGGTCTTCCAAACGACGTCGTGAGAAGGAACGTGACCGTGAACGCGGCCGAAGCTGTTGTCGGAAGTGGAAGTGCGGGTCAAGGTGAGTTCAGGGGACGCTGCGGGAGCGGAAAGGAGGTGGTTCTTGACAGAGGCGAGCCTTCTGATGGCGGTTTCGAGGTCCTTGTTCTCCGCCATTCGATATCTGAGACAGATTCTGAAGATGATGGTTCGCTTTATATTCAATCGCATTCAACATTGGTAGCTCTTGTCGTGGCACTTGGTGATAAGAATGAGATAAGGTAAATAAGGTAAAGTCAATGAAATTAATGAAACTCTGTACCGGGAGAAATGTTCATTTCAAATTGTTTATAATCATCAATTTTTCTTAAACATTTTGTTTTTGTTTCGCGAATTTTATGGAGTTTATTAATTTTTTGTGTGTGTATATTATGTTAAAATTCTATTTTTGTTCATTTATAATTATAAAGTTATTTATTAGGCTTTTTTTTATTAGGTGTAATTTTGCATCAATTTTGTAAATCGACAAATTTTAAAAAAATTACGATTCTGTACAAGTTGTATTTAAGGAAGACTTTATAAGAAGAAAACGTATTTCATGAACATGATTTTTTACCTTCAACCGTGAACTTTTGAGTAAAAACAAGATGAACTAAAGTCGTTTGGTTCAATCATGACTTTACTTAAAGTTAAATTATGTGGGTAATGCACTAAAGTCATGAGCACACATGACAACTTTCAATTTTAGTTTTTAAAATTATGTCATACTACTACACGACTTTAGTGAAGAAAATATTGTGCTCTCCTCACATGATTTGCATCTTTTTTAATTAGAGGTTGCGAGTTGTGTACATGACTTTAGTTAAAACCAGCATCGTCTCAAGTCATGTTCTTCTCACATGATTCGCATTTTTTTTTTAAATCAGAAGTCGTGACTTGTAAACGACTTTGGTTAACCAAATTAAAATGCTTTGTATTTGAATTGTTTACCGTTAAATTCTTTTCATTTTCTAAATAACTTGTTTGGATAAAGAAATTAAAATATCTTACATTTCAATTAATTGTTTGGAACAAACAATTGAATTTCTTATGAGATAAAATTTAATTTTAATAATATTTATTTTAGGCTTAATTATGTTTTGAGTTCATAATAAATTTGGAAACGGGCTCGACGACCCAGATGGACCGAGCTGACCTGACTACCCAACCAAATTGGTCTTACTCGACGACCCAAACGGGTCGGGTCGGTCGAAAAACCCAGACAGGTTGGATTGGCCCGATGATCCAAATAAGCCTGACAGCCCAGCCTGTCATGGTTGTGAGGTTGAGTGAGAACAATTTCAAATTCCACCTTTTTTAGGGTATTTGAATTTCTTCTAATTTAACTAATTGAAATACTTCAAGAAAATGCATGCATTTTAAATGCTTTTTAATTTCTCTATCCAAACAAAACATTTCATTACAAAGAATTTCAAATTCTCCAAATAAATGAATCACCCTCTTGAATTGCCTCATCTAAACACACCATAAATGTTATCATGTTCAATATTCAATTATGTAAAGTAATTGGAAGTTAAATGGGCTTCATAATAATAATCCTGGTTTTTATTAGGGACAGCAACGTGGGTTTAGCCTGGCGAACCGGTTCACCAAAAAATGCGGGACAAGTCAAGATATTGAGTTCGCTGGCCCGTAAAAGCCTAGTTCGCATAACCCGCAGCCCGCACGGGCTGCCCTGCGATCCATGCAGGTTGGCTTGCGACCCGCATAAAAAAAAGACTTGCACTTGTGTATATTGGTTACTTTCATTCTAGATTTTTGTATGAACGTTCCAAATTCTTGTGTGAGTGGAAAAGACAAGTGTTATGTATTTTTGAATGTGCTAAAATTTAAAGAATACATCGTGTATGTCAAAGTACGAATATAAATATGATAAAAATGTTGAATTATCATTTTATCATCCAACTTCTCAAAGTCTTTGCTTAATTTTGTGAACATGTTAACGTTTCCCAATTTGTTGAACATTGAAAGTTTTATCATAAGAATTTAAAAAAAAAACGGGTTAGCACGCAGGCCCGCACTTATATAGGGTGGGCCATACTTTTTAGCCTGCATTTTCCATGTGGGAGTCGGCCATCCCAACCCGCATTTTGTGGGCCAACTGCGGAGTGGGTCAACGGACCTAGCCAGCCCACATTATCACCCTTATTTTTTTTATTCAGAAATGCATCGTTGGAAGTGAAATCATGTATATAAAATATTACTTTTTCTTATAAAGTCGTCTTCTTTACACACAGTTATATATAAATTATATATTTTTTAAATCAGTGTAAAATTACACTATATTAATAAAAAATACTTTTTTATTAAAGTAAAATATATTTTAAATATTAATTTTTTTTACACTCAATGCTTTCAAGTATAAAAAAAAGCTTAATGTTATGTTCGTATGTAACAATTTCAATGTGGAAAGGAATTAAGGAAGTCAAATTAGCGAGATGAACCGTGTTCATTTGGCTTGATTTGTGATGAGATTTTACAGATATAACCCAATCATGTAGTTGTTTAGCTTTGCTGAAGCAAGCTTCATTTGTGTGTGTGAGGGGGTTTCACTGGGGAGAACAACACCAATGAGATCTGAGCCTAACCACATAAGATACTGACACCACTCTCAACCCAAAACCTTAAGACAATGGGTTTATGAGTCTTTATTCTTATATAGTGCTCTACTTTCTCATTTCTGATCAATGTGGGACTTAGACTCACACTTGTATTCCTAACATGTTGTGTATAGGTTAGCACAACTAGTTAGCTAATCGATGTTGTTGTGTGTGTAATCGGTTAGCACACCATGATTTATTTTGGAAAACTGTGAAAATTTATAAAAGTAACAACATGGTCTATGAAACCAAATGTTGGATCTAGGAGTCGGTTACGTGTAGGAAATGTGTTAGTATTCTACAACGTCCATCCTAACACGATACATTTAATTAAATATGCAAACTTATGTGGTTTTTCAAAAGTGGTGACATGGCCATGACTGGTGGTGGAAGCATATGAGACAGCCAGGACCTAGCGTGTTAGGGTTTTGCAAAGAGATGAGGGAAAAGAAGCTTGTGGGTCTTGTTTAAAAATGTGTAGGAAAAAGATTAAATAAATAATAAAAAAATAATAAAACAAAATATAATAATAAGTAAATATGAAAAATCTAAAATTGGATATGGGTTTGACCCATTCCGATTCTCTTTCTGAACCATCTTTTCTAATGTCCACCCTTAGTTTATTTTGAGGTTAGATTGATATTTATACCCCTTTTACTTAATGTACTGGTATGGGTTGATATATTGTAGTAATGAGTTTGAGATTTGAAGAGGTAACAATCCAATGGATAGTGGGATCTTCCAATATTTGAAACACAATTCCAAAAGCAAATAGGTCATATAAAATATAAAATATGTACAAATAAAATTGGACCGTGAACTTCATTGTTTGAATACCTTCATTAATGTGGTTATCGAAAGGATTGACTCTATACGATGGTAGCACTAAGAAAGAATGAACTTTTTACCAAAGGAGAATGAAAAATTTACGTCAAGTAAGAAAATTTTATTTATTTATTTAGATATTGTGGGACACTTTCCGATCGGTCTCGCAAATCTCTTCTTCTTCTTCTAGATCTAAACACTTCTTTATGTTTTTTTTTCTCTGATGAATGAATGTTTTATAACATATATGGATTGAACTGTTTCAAGAACACAATAAAGGTTGAAGTTTTTGTTCTTCTCGAGATCTTTTCTTCTTCTACCATATCTGAATACTTTTTTATATTTTTCTTTCTTTGATAGAATAAATGTTTTCTGCTAGATGAATCAACTGTTTGAAAAACACAATAAAAGTATAAGCTTTTGTTTGAAGAACATAATATGTTATTGTTCTGTGATGATGCTAACTACCTTTAATTTTTAAAAAGTTTGATTCTTGTGTTATGTTTATGATTCTCTGTTTTAACTTTGTTTTTGTTTTCAATATGAAAAGATTATTGGAGATGCAGGTGTGTCACGAGATGAAAAAGTTTGATTCTATTTTCCTATATGGTTTGCAATGATTGATATTTTTATCTCAGAATATCTATGTTTTTGTTTTCAAGATGAATGAAATCTTCAAGAAGAAGAAGATCAAAAAGCTCTTGAAGCACAAGGACAAATATCATTTTTAAAAGGTTTGAATGAAATTTTCTTAAAAATTTTCGAGATGAATGAAATCTTCAAGAAGAAGAAGACTGAAGATCTCTTGAATGCCAAAGGCAAAACTATTAAGCATAAATACGAATATATTTTTTAGAAGGTTTGTTCTTCTTCCATTATTTTTTTAAATCTCAGTTTTGTCAAAATTTAATGTTTCTTCTACCATCTTTGTTTTTTCTTTTTCTTTTTGGGATACATTTTTGTTTAATTCATTTGAGTTTCTTTTGCGTCATATTCAACTCATTGTTTTATGCTCCTCTCCTTCTTCAATTTTTTTTTTCAACTATGATTTTATTTAAGTAGATAAAGTTTCCTTTTTCTTTTCACCAGATTCAACAACTCATGGTTTCTTTTTTTCTTCTTCGAATATGATCTTTTTTTTTTCAGACTTTTTTTTTTGGCTACCTTTTATTTTAACCTATTAAAGTTTTGGTTTTTTATTATTAGGACTTTTCTTTCCATTAGATTCAACTTACTATTTTTTTTGTGTTTTTCTTTTTTTTTTATCTATTTGTTTTTTCTTTTTGTTTTGGGCTATGTTTTGTATAAGCCATTGAAGTTTCGACTTTTCTTTACGTCATATTTGATTCACTAATTTTTCGTGTACATCTTATTATATGATTTTTTTTTTAGTCTTTTGTTCTTCCAAATTTTCTTCTTCACATAACACACCTACACTGTTTTCTAAAAGGATGAAAATGGTGGGTGTTTGAGAGGAGTGAGGCAGCCAAAAGGTATTTGTTGAAGATGCAAAGGTGTGCCTAAAACATCTACAAATTTCTAAGAACATAAGAGCACACAAACCTATGCAAGAACATTTAATCTTTGTGTAGAACATTAATGTTTGACGAGGGATGACAACGGGACGGAGCGTGTACGAGTATCATAATCCCATCCCCATCCCCATAATAAAAATTCATCTTCATCCCCATCTCTAAACCCAACGTGTATACAACTTTTAACTTATCCTCATCCCTACCGGATAACAGGTATATTCTTATACCCATATCCATACCTATTTTTTTTACTGTTCTAAATATCAATTAAATAATTTTTATCAAAAATTTAAAAATCACACCAAAGGAATCATGATACTATCAAAATATTTAATATTAAAATAACATAGTCTTTTTTCTTTACATGATGTCAAATTTAAGAAAAATATTAGTAGTATGAATCTCAAATTAAAGTATCAAATAACAACTAAAGAACATTTAAATAATTATATAAGAACTAAAATATTACACATTACTAAAATTTTATAATAACCAAAATATTTATTAATTTTACAAACGATCAGTGGTTTCATTTGCATTTGATTCACCTACACATAGAAAAAAAGAAAAATTAGATATAATATAATAATTGAAATTGAAAAATTTAATTACTAAAATATAATGTACCTTCTTCATCAGATTCATTTTCACTTATGAAAACATATTTTTCTTTTAATTTTTCAACGCTTATAAACACCAAATGTAGAATATTAAATGAGAATTCATAAAAAAGTACTAATAACAATATTAATAAATTTGAGTAACTTATCTAAATGGCGAGTATTTGGAAGGAAATATGTATATCCCCATCCCATCCACATTTGAAAACTTCAGGTATTATCCATACCCATACCCAGTCAATGTGGGAATTTCCTGTCAAAACGGGGACGGGTTCGAGTGATACTCATGAGTACGAGTTTATTTATCATCTCTATGTTTGATAGAGGTTAGAAAATGATGTCTTGGAGAAGGCATGTATTGGAAAATATAACATTCGTTTAATGCAGTGGGAGGGTGCATTGTCCAAAAAAACATAATTGGTGGTCTTCATAATTAATATTTTGAAGTAGTAAGTATGACAAGATGACAACTTTAAAAACCTTTACACAAAGTTTATCGGAGAAGGTAGGTAATTTTTATAAAATAAATTATTAAAAATTGTGATATAATAAATTAATTAGGATTTGATATGGAATTTATTGATACTACACAAATTTTATTGAAATGTTTTGTAGCTTTGAGAGTGGATACTTTCAAATAGAATATTTAATGTTATTTGAGATAATATTTACTATGTGAGAATTATAATAGTAAAGTAAATACAAATCATAAATTACATTTTATTTTTATATTAAATGCAAATTATAAAGGTAAAATCAAAATTTCTAAATTTTCGAACAAACAAAATTAAAATGAAGTTCTTCACTCCATGGATTTGTCTCATTAATGATAACAGACATTTTGAAAATTTAAGAGTAGAAGAAAGATTTATAATTAACAAGTACTTTTATATAAATATAAATATTTTCTCCTTTTCTATTCTACAGAAAAAAATAATAGGTGTTTTATTAACTTATTTTAAAAACACTCATTACATATTACACTTTCTTTTAATCTTATTGGTTAATAGTTTTTTATTAATTAATAATAATAATAATAAACACAAATAAAATTACTTACCTTTTATATATATATATATATATATATATTTATCAAATTAAAAATTAAGACTTTGTTTTTATTTTCCAACTTCATTGAAAAAACTTTTTTATACTTTTCAAAACCTATTTTTCATCTTGCAAAATTAAAAGATGTTGAGAAGAATAAAAATAACTTCTCGATTTCTTCCTACACTACTTGAAGTATATTTTTTCAACTTCTTAAAGATGAAGAAATTTTTGTCTCTTCCAACACATCTTCATCATTAGTTTGCATTAATTATGAAAAAATCAACGATTTTTTTGTCTTAGTGAAATTTTATATTTGAATTTATTGTATTATAATTTTAGATGAAAAATATTTTAAAAATCTACGTACTTAAGAAAGTTTTATAAAGATTTCAAAATTTTTCTTAAATTTCAACGTAGCTTATTAAATAAACTTTCATAAATTAACACTTATGTTTTTTAATATAGATGTCAACAATATAAAGAATAAATGAAAAACATTTTGTCTGTGTGAAAAGTACATTTTATTAAAAAATATAAATATATAATTTAAACATATTTTTATACAAAAAGTAATAAAATATTATTATTCAATTTTACAAAATAAAATATCAATATCATTTTTTATTATATTTTAATTAACTTAAATTTATATAATAAATAATAAAAAATTTGAAAGCATTGCTTGGTAAATTCATAGAGTGAAATTTGAAATATGTGTTTGAAATATATTAGTAATAAAGTTTTAATTTTGAATTTGAAATTTCAAAAACTATAAAAATATCTTTGAATTTAAAATTCAAAATTCCAAAAATAATTTATAAAAAGGTAAAGACATTTTAATGGATAATTTAACGCCTCTAAAAAACTTGTATATATCTTATATATTTTTAATGTATGAGAGAAGTTCATATTTAAAATATGAACAAATTTTGAAGATGAAAATTTTTAAAAATATAATAAAAATACGTTAATAATTACAATTACAAATAATAAAAATTAAATATATGATATAAAATAATAAATAAATAGTATAATATTTGTGCTAAAACATGACAACTTTATTGCTAGACAAATATACTCTTTATATTATTTTTGCATTGTGTATCATTTATAGTTTTAAATTGTTTACTAATTATTATTTACATTTTTTTTCATCGTCTAATATTTGTTTTTTTTTTAAATGGATTAATAATATTGATATTAAACTTGAATGTTGATTAACTTCTCTCACAAATTTTAATAATAATATTGATATTAAAATTTTATTGTTATAAATCTACTTAAAAACTAAGAAAACAAACTACTAGGAATATTACCCTAAAACCCCTATCTGATTAGCTGACACGTGTCCAATAAATAGGTTTTTTCGTCATTTTGGTGCCCTTTAGGAATGGTTGAAGCATCTAAAGACGTAATGACTTTTTTATCCCTGTTTTATGTTCCGTAGTGTATTTGGGTTTGGTTATTTCGTAATTTTGCAAAGTTTTAAATGCATCTGAAACTGATTTGACCACCTTTCATTTCCACTCGACGCAAAGGCTTGGTTTAAATGCAGAAGTTTGCTCTAGAAGGAAGTTTCACAGATAAATATGGAAGAAGTTGTGTAATTATTTTTTGTTTGTTGTTTTCCAGTTCTTTCTTCCTTCCGTCTTTTTTCCTTACTCCAGGTATTTCTGTATTTTTTCTGTGTTGCAGTGTTTATGTTTTAATGATAGAATGATATTTGGAAAGAAGTTTACGTGATAAATACGGAAGATGTTTTGTTTGTTTTTTTTTTGCAATTCATTCTTCCTTTCTTTTTTTAACGTTACTCCAGGTATTTGTGTGTATTTTCTTTGTTCAATGTTTATGGGTAATGATAGAATGATATTTGTAAGCAACTTTACGTGATAAATGTAAGACCCGTGAAAATTAAATAATTAATTAATAAATGCAGGTAGGAAGAACATTTATGGTATTTAATCCTGGTTTGTATGACATGGAAAAGTATTAGTTTAAGTGGTTGAGAGTACTTTAATTGTGTGAGAGGACTTGGGTTCAAGTCTTATGTATGTTTTTTATGTAATTAATTATTATTGTTTTAATAATATGTATAATTATGTTGTGAAATAATATAATATGTGAATTATATTAGTAAGCAAGAAACATGAATTGACTTGATGGTTTAACATTGGTATTGGCATGGTTGTGGGTTTAAGTCTTGGAGAACCCAAATTAAACTTTAATTTTGCCAAACTTAGTTTTGAATTGAATATGAAAGGGTAGAGTTAAGTCTTCGAGAACCCAAATTAAACTTTAATTTTGCCAAACTTAGTTTTGAATTGAATATGAAAGGGTAGAGGAAAACCCTAGCAGCCAAAGAGGGTTGGAAAACCATCATAGACAACCAATTAAAGGACATTAACCATAATTTAATAGGATTTTCGTTTTAGACCATTAAACCACATTAAGAGCACTTTTAAAAGGCGAATTAGAGGTAAGAAAGAGGGTTTTGGTGGGCTGTTATTGTGGTTGCAGAAGGGAGAACGAAAATTTAGTGTTTGTGAGGATTGAGAGTGTTGAGAAGAACCAAAGAGGGCCATTGGTGATCAAGGGAGAATTTTCAAAGTTCTAAGCAAAGGAGACCAGGTTAGGGGAGCTTTTACGCGCTAATCTTATTTTAATTGATTCACATGAGGATTGAGAGTGTTGAGAAGAACCAAAGAGGGTCATTGGTGATCAAGGGAGAATTTTCAAAGTTCTAAGCAAATGAGACCAGGTCAGGGGAGCTTTTACGAGCTAATCTTATTTTAATTGATTCACATGCTAAAAAGAGTAACCTTATGCATTACCTTTAATTTAAATTGGAATGATATGCTAAATAGGGTAATTTCATGTGTTGATTAACTTAAGTCTGATTGGCATGCCAAGAATGGTATGATGAGGTATGAATTTGGTGATATCATGCTTGATATTTTATTTCCCTTTTAATTTATTGTTCTGGGAAATTTCTAGAAATTGTCTGGTCGACGATGAACTGCCGCCAGACGATTCTTCCTCTTGTAGGAAATTTAGGGTTCCTATAGAGGAACCACCTGCCAGAAATACAAATCTTTGCCAGAGTTGACCAGTGTTGACTCGTTGACTGACCAGTGAGAGACTACCACGTGTCAGAGCACTCTCCCTCTCAAGCCAGAGTTCTCTTCCCGCAATTAGGGTTTGGCTCCCGTGAGGGTTGCCGCAAGGGGCGTTTCGCAGATTCTCTTTGGGGCCACTAGTTCTCCGATAGAGGACCCGTTCGGCGTCTCATTTATTCTTGTTGCGATGTATGTCGACGATGGCGCGGGAGTGAGCGTGGTCGACATAGTGAATGGTGGTGAGGCTAGTTCGATAATGGTGGTTCAGGCAGCGGGATGCACGGAGAAGATGACGCTCGCGAACTCCGACGAGTTGCAGCGACGTCGCAAAGGTGTTGTAGAGCGCGGGCTGTCTTGGTGTGGCAGTGGTGGTTCGATGTGCGAGCGACGACGGGGCTGTTGTTGACGACGAGATCGCGACGGTGGTGGCGCGAGGGGAAGAGGCGAACTGCAGCGAGGCGCGGTGGTTGTTGTAGGCCGTGAGTGGTGCTGCAATGGTGGATTTTCCGACGAGTGTTGGTGCAGAGGTGGTGGCTTCGGGTGGCAGCGGCGTCGAGCAGGGCTGCGGGAGGTGGCTGCGTGTGGTGTGCGGGCTGTTCACGTGAGTTGCAGGCGCGGAGGAGGGTGGTGGTGGCTGCGAGACGTGCGAAGAAGACGCTGCTGTTGCGGACCATTGGTGTAGCAACGGTGGCGAGGTTTCTGACGAGGGCGCGACGGGCAGTGGCTTTCCGGCGTGGGCAGTGGTGGTCGGACATGGTCGTGGCGACTGCGGAATGTGGCGGCTGCGGAGTGGGTTGGTGCGGAAGAGAGAGAAAGAGAGATAAGGGTTATGGTTTGTGTTAGAAAGGAGATGATGATGTGGCAAACAATGATTGGTGATATGAGTTAGTGGAGGCTTGATGATGTGGCAAACTGTCATTGGTTAATTTAGTAAGTGGAGGATTGTCAGGTGGCGAAATCTGGTGGACTAGAGTTTAAGTGACATTAGGGTGCAGCTTAGTAAAAAGGAGGGGTGCAGAACAGAAATGAATTACTATTACAAAAGGGGTGTAAACCTGAAAACAGGGGTACAACTAGCTCCAGAAATGTTTTATTTTAAAATAGATATTCCAATTGGAAAAAGGGGGTGTAAACATGAGAATTGGGGGTGCATTTAGTACCTAAACTATTTCTCTCCAAAATTCCTATTTTGGGACTTAATTTATGAATTAAAATATTCATTATTTACATCCTTGAGGACCTAAATTAAATTACAGTTGCATTATTAAACTTAAGAATATCTAATAATAAATTTAGCATGCAACTAAATACGATTTTTAAGCGCAAAAATAATACTAAATTCCCAAAATTTAATTATTGAATGTGAGTCAAGGTTCGACTCATCATAACTTCCACGCGGTTTGGAAGCGGGCAGCGCTTGGCGGTACGTGTTCCCCGCTAGGGGATTTTACTGCAGCAGTATTGGTGTGATTGTGTGATATATATAACTATGCAATATTTATATGTATGTGTAATATGTTAGCTCACCCTATCTGCTTGTGTTTGGCGACGATCGTGTATGCGGTACACGGGAGCAAATGTTATTGCAGGTGGATCTGGTGAGGCCTAGAGACGGAGCGAAGCTAGTTTTGGGAGAAGATTTTATGAGAACTTTTATAAAGTTTTTTTATGCTTTCAAATAAATTGTAATTATAAATATTCTGGACTTTTGGATAATTACAATCTTATTTATACTTATGAATTTTGGTTTATTAAGAAAGTAATAAGAGTTTATTTTAATATTCTCGCGTTTTGGGAATATCAGTTATAATAAATGAAGTTTTATTATTTACTTCTTTATTTTATTATTTAAATTCGTAATATCCGGTCGGGATGTTACAATAAATATCGAAGAACTTTTCTGTGTTCTGTGTTCTGTGTTCAGAGGGTGTTTTTTTGTTGGGGTTAAATATGTTTTTTGTCCCTCAAGTTTCAGCGAAATTTGGAATTAGTCCCTCATCAAAACTTTTGACCAATTTAGTCATTCATCTTTCAAAATGCGTGAATTTAGTCCTTTTAACCAAATTTTGTTAAGTTTATCTGACGTTTCGAGCGCATTTCATGATAGTATTTAAGTTAACATTGAAGCAAAAATGTGTCAAACAATATAAATAATTTAAATACTATCATGAAATGCGCTTGAAATGTCAGATAAACTTAACAAAATTTGGTTAAAAGGACTAAATTCACGCATTTTGGAAGATGAAGGACTAAATTGGTCAAAAGTTTTGATGAGGGATTAAACCCAAATTTCGTTCAAACTTAAGGGACTAAAAACATATTTAACCCTTTTTTGTTGTAACTCTACTCTAGTTTATATTTTTGTTCTTGGATATCCATTTTATTTACTGTTCATTGTTTCCGTTTTGCTTTTAATTAGTTTCATACTTTTATTCTTTAGTTAATGGTTGCCATAGTTCTTTGTGGTTTTTTATTTTGTTTTATTTTTACTGGTGTTTGTTTTTCTTACTCCAGTTTATATTTCTGTTCTTGCATATCCATTTTATTTACGGTTCAAATTTTCCGTTTTGCTTTTAAGTATTTTCATATTTTTATTGTGTAGTTAATGGTTGCTATTTACCAAGGCTACATCAGCAAATTTGACTGATTTTATGGTGTATTTTAGGAAATGCAATGGCGAAGAAGCTGGATATGATTAAAGATATTGATGGTAAAAGGGATACTCTAAAGCTGGCAGTTAGAGTTGTTGATCATTGGTATGTTCAGTCCCGTGATTCTACTCTTCAGTTGGAGATGATTCTGATGGATGAAAATGTAAGTATTTCTTCAATAAACCTTTTAATTTTTTTATGTCTTATGTATTTTAATTTGTTATGTTGATTATTTATTGTAGGCGGACAAAATACATTGCATTGTTCGCAGGGAAGAGTTTGATTTATGGGATAGCAAGTTGATTGAGGGAGAAACATATATCATGCACAATTTCAAGGTACTGAAAAATGAAGGGCAGTACATGGTATGTGAGCATCCTTACAAGTTACTGTTTATTGGTGCTACATCCGTGAAGTTGCAAGTTATTGCTAAACTTCCAATGAAGGCTTACAACTTTAAAAGTATAAAAGATATTGTTAGTGACAATTTTATTCCTGACTTGCTGATAGGTATGAGAAATATAATAACTGTTTTGTTTTTCAACAAATTTGCGTATGATAGTCATACTAACCCTATTTTATATATTTTTTCATTGAGATTTGATTGGTCTCATTGAGAATGTGAGAATCAAGCCTCAGTTTAAAACTGTAGAGTAAAAAAACTTGATGTTTACTTTGGTGGATCTCAAGTAAAGTAATATAATTGTACTGTGATATTATGTTAATATTTTGATTTATTTGAACTGAAAAATTTATATTTGTTGCAGTGCTGCTGCTATTTGTTGTACATTGTGGGATGAATATTGCAAGAAGTTTATACAGAGGTACAATGAGCTACCTAATTCGGAAAAGCTTGTGGTTGTCATTACTCAAGCTAAAATCAAACCAGCTGCATGTACATATCTTTATGAAACATCTTCTTCGTTGAGTGTGATGTTTATTTTTTCTAACATTGGATTTCATATGTAGGTGAATGGCCAGTTTCTGTTTCTAATACGTGGAATGGTACAAAGTTGATAATGGAAAGTGATTTTCCTCAAATAGTTGATTTTAAGAAACAAATGAAGTTGTAAGTTATCCGAATACTCAAATAAAAAGTTGGAAATATTAAACCATGTTAATTATTTGTCTTGTATTGGAATTATTTTACATATAGCAAAAAAACTGTAGTTGATTTTGTATGTTTTATTTGATTTGCAGAATGGATCCCGATGAAGTGATATTGAGTCAGTGTGCAAGTCAATTGACTCAGTCTCCCCAATATACTGATACTAAACGTTTTGTATATAAATGTTTAGTAAAAAGTTTGTCTGAAATCCCATCAATGAAGAAGGTATGAAAGCAAGTCTTGAGGAATTACTTTATTTCATTTCTTTTGTTTATTGTATTTTAACTTAAATTTTTTCTTTTGATATAGGAAGTTGTATGTGTGACTGTTGCAACGACTGTTAAGTTTAACTTAGATAATGAGGGCTGGTATTATTTGGTTTGCAACAATTCCAACAAAAGGACTTATGAAGCAGTTTCTTTCAATTGCACTTATTGTGATAAAGATAATGCACTACCTGTTTTCAAGTTGGTATATTGTTATATTGTATTTTACATTTTGTGATCTATGTTAGTTGTTAATTGTAATTTTTCTATACTTTGTAGGTATAGGCTCCAAGTCCAGGTCTGTGATGATTCAAACAATTATGCTAACTTTGTTGTATGGGACCAATAATGTAGAAACATTATTGGCTTGTTTGCTGCTGATTTGCAGAAACGAATGATTGAGGTCAACAATTTTATATTTTGCATCGTTTATATTTTCTGCTATCAGTGTTGTTTATATTTGCATTGTTATTAATTACAATAGGCTGGTGAAGATGATTCCCTTTGCTTTCCCGATGCATTGGATGTAATGCTAGGTTGTACCTTTGCTTTTAAAGTTCGAACCCAACCAAGAACTAAGTGTGCATCTGTCATTAAAGTTTCAAATGTTTCAGAAATAGTGGCACATGTTAAAAGTCTTATTCCTCCACTTCAAGTAAATATTATTTTTGAAATGATTTATATATTTCTTCGCATATGAATTACATGTAAATGTAAAATATTTTTATTGTATTTGTATATGTAGATTGGTGATAGTACTGATAAATGCAGTATGGATTTGGTTTCTGAGAGTTCCAGTGTTATGGTAAGTATATTAAGATGCATTTTTCGATTTTTTGTTAATCCAAATCACAGAGTTTAAGTAGATATTACTGAAATTGATATGTAGTTTTATTCGTTTTGTAGATTTCAGAATTACGTGGGAAATCTATTTGTAATTTGGCTGCAGACACTGATACTAATATAGTATATTCTTATTCAATTTTCTTTATTCATAATTAAAACTATAGAGTATTTGATATGATCAATTTTCTATTCTTAATTTTGTAGATGAGTTTAAGTGCAACTGGTGATAATGAGTCGGATTATGTTGTAATTGGAACTCCAGGAAAGAGGTTATTGCCATGTAGTGAAAATTGCAATGAATCTTTTCAGGACATGGATTCTGCTCAACTATCCAGCACTAAGATGAAGAAGCTTATTAAGAAGGAGAAAACTTAAATTAAGTTTTTCTGATTTGTATATGTTTGATGTATATAATTTTGGGTGCTTTGGAACAGTTATGGTTAAGCACTTTTTTAGCCATATATATTCTGTAAATTAGGTTAAAGTACATTGTCCTTCATTTTCTTGTGTTTTGTTTGATGTTGGACTCATTCCCGAATATATGAATGGAAACATCTTGCAATATTATATAATAGGCGATTGATAAAATTATAGCTACTAACATTCAAACAAAGGATATACATGATTGATAATAAAGGAAATTAGATTAAGTAGATCTGTATACATACAGAAACATATATAGTCTTTCAAAAAACAAATAAAAAAAGGATGTAAACTATTATCAAACTTAAGTTATAAATATTCGTAGTTACATTAAGTGATTAAAACATGAATTGTGCTTGAACGGTTTTTGTCAACTCCAAACATCAGTTTGTTTCCAGCTTCCAGTGCATATTCCCATAAATCACCATTTTCATTGCTGAGGTTATACACTTTTCGATTCTTTACCAAGGCTACATCAGCAATTTGTGCATCCAAGTACTGTAAATGAAATTCACAATATGTCAAGTAATTTTATAAATTCATGTAACAAAAACATTTCAGAAGGAATGCAACTTACCAGTGATGATGAGCGAATATCGTTTTTAGTTAATGTTTTCTCTGTTGAAAAGTAAAAAGGATTTTCATCATTGCTTTCCATTGTAGTACTGCAAGTATCAGTTGATTTGTTGATGTAAGTGATTTCATCACCAACCAGATCAAATATCCTTACTATGAATTTCTTATCTCCCATGTAAGTTAGCCTCATTACATGATCATTTTTGATATCATAGTATTTAATAAACTGTGGAATTCCCTTTGTAATAAAACGCATATGCAAGAATCCTCTTGCAATGATAATTTCGTGGATGTTTCCTACTGGGTCAATCATCTCAAAGTTATCAGACGCAAATGTTGGACCCTAAATCCGTGAAAATGCATCAGCAAGTGTTATAGATTCCTGTAGCATAAGTAAATCCTCTTTATGTTTATACTTAAATAATTGTAAACCAGTTACATATGAATTATATGTATGCGATAATGTTACCTGTTGTATGGATAATTTGACATTGAAACAGTTGAAGAATCCGGACAATGGGATTTCTGGGGAGACATTAGTGGGATTTTTTGGGGCAGGGTATTGTATTTCAATGATGTCTATGTCAAAAATCCTTAAGTCAAACACCCTGTTTCCTAAGTATTTTACTGCAACAAAATAGTTGTCTTTGAACTTGTAAAAACTTGCTATTTCATAACCTCCACAAAAGAAGTTTTCAGGCACTGAAGTTTGACCTATGCGGATAACTATCTTATTTCCTCTTGGGTCCACTAAGTAGTTTAGATTGTGTCTAACTTCCTTTGACCAGTAAACAACGAAACCAGGGTCAAATTGAATGTATTCCTGCAATATGTATGAAGTAGAGGAATGAAAAATTATGGATGTACTACGCTCTGTGATTTTATTTGTGCAGATGATAAAATAGGAAAAAAACAGTCTAAAGAATGGGTTCCAGTTTGTAATATTATGTCCACAGAATGCATATTATAATTGCTCCTATGCATAAATCGAACATATACTGAAGTTTTGCATTTGCTTTCTCATATCAATGGTTGAAAACAGATGGTACTAACTTTAAACCAAAAAAATTAAAAAACTTACCTTAGTTGGATTAAAGATTGAAACCCAAAATGGATGGCAGTACATCATAGCATTCCGGGAAGATGAAGCCATTGGAATAGATTTGAGAAATGCAGTGCAGAATGATTGGACAATGGAAAGTGAAGAAGTCGAAGGACATGACATAAATATTAAACTTTAAAAAAAAATTACCGTTTCAAATGACGGTTGGTAATGAAATGTCAGTGTAATTAATACTCTGACCTTTTAATTATTTAGTTTAAGTTTTAAATACGAGAAAAATACGAAGCACTCATTGCATATACTAATTTCATTAAAGTGACACGACAATATATGAAATAGATTTATGTGCAAAAAAATCCTATCTTTTTTTTATTTGGCGCCATTTTAATTGACTAATTGCAATAACTACAGCATAAACATCTAAGTTATGTGGTCTGCAATGAAGGGATGATAATTTGCAGTAGCAACAAAAATAATGAAACTACTCCAATGCCTACAAAAATAAAAAAGTTAAACTACACTGCGTTGAGGTTTGTTTATTGTTGTTCAAAACTATAGTTATACATTGTAGAATATGTTTTTATTATTTATTTGATTTGAATCCAATGGTGTGAAATGAATTCTGAAGTGATTGTGCTGTATGTTAAAAACGCAGGAATGGAGGCTGATAAAAAAATATTGAAGATTGCTTGTGCCCAAGCAAGATTGAAGCGAAAAATGATTTTGAAAGAAAACAGGATGAATAAGAAATGTGTTAAAGAGTGTGGTATATTTTCTAAAAGCCAACATGGTAGAACATTGTGTACTCCACTGTCTGATGTTACAACTCAATTTTTGTCTGGAGGAAGACTTAACACTTCTGGAAGAGTACAATGTCATAAAAATAGAGATGCAGTTCCAGATAGTAATGCTTCTCATCGACAAAACCTATTGCCTAGGTTTGAGATTGTTTTTTCAGAGCAGGAAAAAGATAATCAGTGCTCATTGAATAAGAGTAGTAGTCAACATTCTTCCTTAACTGCATCTCATTTTCATATGGGTGAAGAAATAAGTCAACCATGTACTAATGCAGACAATCCAGACAATGGCCAAGGTATTAATTAATTTATCTACTACCAAATGGATATATTGTTTAATTCTGACTGTTTTCAATTATCACAGTTCAACAGATGGTTAAAATGCGAAAAAATCAACATATAAAGCAAAAAACATATACAACTTCGGACTCTGACTATTCCATACAATTTGACGAAAGATAAGATACTATTAATTACATCTTGACTTTACTATATTTAGTTTTTTTATAAATGTTTACTAAAATCGAGATACACATTCAGTTGCTATGCAGATATAGGTGACCCAATTTATACGTGCCCCTATTGCAAAGCATGCATGTGGTATGAAGAAAGGATAGACAAGCATAAACATTCTGCAATTCCAAAGTTTAATTTGTGCTGTGGAAATGGAAAAGTGCAGTTACCTCTATTGAAGGATGCTCCTACTGTTTTGAAGCAATTATTGTTTGATTCCAACAGCAGAGAAGGAAAAAATTTCCAACAACATATTCGTACATATAATATGATGTTTGCTTTTACATCACCAGGTGCCAAAGTTGATAACAGCTATAACAATGGTCATGGTCCACCCAATCTGAGGATCCAAGGCCAAGCTTGCCATAGAATAGGTAGTTTGCTCCCGCCTGCAGGACAAATTCCTAAGTTTGCCCAACTATATATTTATGATACTGAAAATGAAACACACAACAGAATCCAATCCTTAAGGTACGTGAAGCTAAAGTTTGTTTAAAACAACAATTTGATATTTTGGATGCTGTATTAATTAAGATTCTATTAATTTTCAGCAATGACAACAAAATTGACGTGGATATTGTAGACAAATTAACAAAAATGTTAGATGAATTCAATGTTCATGCCAAATCATTCCGAGTTGCTAGAGACCGTTACAGAGAACAACCTTTCCATGATCTTAAATTAAGGCTAATTGCTGATAGGAATAAGGATGGAAGGTTATATAATATTCCTACCGTTTCAGAAGTAGCAGCACTAATTGTTGGTGACGTTGACAGTGCTTCCCCAAGAGATATCATAATGGAAAATAGAAGTGGAAAACTGCAGAGAATTAACGAACTTCACACGAGTTACCTAGGCTTCCAATATCCTTTACTATTTCCATATGGGGAAGATGGTTATAGGCATGATGTTAATCATCGAGTCACAAGTACTTCAAAAAACATGAAGAGAAATCGCTTGACAATAAGGGAATGGTTCTGCTTCCGAATTCAGAGTAGAGAATTAGAAGCACAGACACTCCTAAGATCTAGGCGATTGTTCCAACAATTTGTTGTTGATGGATACACTATGCTAGAGTCTGAAAGGTTATCATTCATAAGAAACAACCAGTCCAAGCTTAGAGTGGACAAGTACGATAACCTCTTCCAATCAAAATCAAGTACCCAAGAAGAAGGATCTACAAAAGGCAAAAGAGTTGTACTACCTTCTACTTTTGTTGGTGGGAC
>Ga0214542_1002929_pt1 | contig 35175 bp, 17 predicted proteins | sample CNSS1metaG_FD_160096 | JGI IMG/M metagenome (GOLD analysis project Ga0214542, IMG submission 160096) | Root nodule microbial communities from cowpea collected in UCLA plant growth center, Los Angeles, California, USA - CNSS1 | ecosystem: Host-associated > Plants > Roots > Nodule | place: USA...
CAAAAAAAAAAAAAACTAATCGATGTCCCCGCCAAACAAAAACTATGACTTTTTCACAAATAAATTCCATTACAACTTGCAAGTAGTAAAAGCTGTGAATATGGTTGTTACTATTTCCTATTCCCCTCTTGATTATCAGTTAGCCCACAATAATAATAATAGCTATGAAATAATGAACGTGGTAGAAAATAGATGGGCCCATCTAAGCACACATGTTCAATCTGTGGTGCTTGTCGAGCCCATCTCTGTGGCCCATTGGAAGTGCCAGAAAGTGGAAGCCCATGCTATTCGTTTCGTGTATCACTTAACCTGGGCAGCATTTGGAAAATCAAATTAGAATAAATGTATCACTTTATGTTATACTTAATAATTAAAAAAAAAACGTGAAATAAGAGTAAAACAAAAGAATAAGATGGACTCGTGTTTCTCATTCTATTTGTATACCAAATACTTCCTTAGTAAAAATAGTAACGCAGTTTAGTTCATACGTAGGATTTTTCTTTCTTTTTTTTTTGTAAGAAAAATCAAATAAAGAAATGTCATGAAACGCTGAAAGGAAGGAAAATGTTGTGAATGAAAAATGTCTATGCAATTTTATTTATTTTTTGGTTTTGTGTGTTTATAGTTTTCAAGAGTAGGGGAGAATTAGGGAGGTTGGGGACTAGGAATGGTGGGGCAAGAATTAGTTTTGTCCATCTACATATTCATCGAAGATCATGATAAGTTTGGGGATAAGGATCGATGAAGGGAAGATAAAAACAAAATATTAATGAATTAAATTCATTTTTATAAAAAAAATTGTGAAAGAAATTAATTTGTCTGATGAAGAAATTAAAAAAAAATTATATGGATTATTCAAACTATTTTTTCTGTAAACTACTAAGTCCGGCCTTCAATCATGGCTATACCCGGAAATACTCACGGTAATATTAAATAAATAGAAAGTAAAGTTAAATAATTGAATATAATATTAAAAACAGCTTAGATTAGATCTATAGAAAAAACATTGACACTTTTGCAAACGTGATTGAGAATTTGAAACAGAAAAAAACATGCTTTACATTAGATATCTGAACATATCTTTGCTACACTAAACTATACCTTATAATTATTTAGAAACCTCAAGTTTGAATCAATCATATTGGAATCAGTACGTGAGATTTATGTATCATGGTTCATCAATAAAAAAAATGTGAGAACAGCACCAACCAACAATGTGACAAGAGCCACACACCATTTTGACATTGCATGATTGGAGAGTAGTTTGTTGGTAACAAGGCACGTGGAGTGGGAGCAAAAACATTTGTCATTTGATAGAAATAAGGTGCGGCAAAATGTCTTTCTCAAGGAACAATGTTCCTGTCTGTAACCAAAGAAATGAAGGAGAAAAACCCCTTTGGTACACATGCATAATCCAAGGCATGCCCACATGCAAATCTGAACCTTCAAGGAAGCAATGATGCCAATGATGTGGAATAGAATCAGCTCCGAGTGTTACAAAACATTATTGTATAGTTGTTTCAATGATGAACCCTATAAACAAGCTCAATCACAACTTGGGTAGAATGTCCAAATTTTATATAGGGACATAACTAGGGTAGGAAAAAAATGTAGCGTGAGGAATATTTCCCCCAAAGTCGAGCACAAAAAATAATGATAGAATAGACTAAACCCAAATGAACAAGTAGCTGAAAAGTGAATAAAAGAGAGGAATCAAAAGCTGGAATGGTATTATTGAAGAGGAAGAGACGTTGTCCAGTTAAGTAAAGCATCAAACTTTTGATCACGACACATTAGTATTATGAGTGCACACTATTAACTGTTACTTCTTTTTCATGCTTTTTTTTTTTTTTTTTTTTTTTTTTTTATCTTCTGTCTCTCTTCTCTCAACTATGCACTGCACCCCCCCACAACCCTTTGTCTCAAATCCTGACATCTTCTTTCTTCTACATTGTTTCTCTTCTTTTTATTCTCTATCCTCATCCACACTACTAACTTTTACATAAAGATATATTATACTATAGGGAAGGGGACCACTCTATCAAACTTAAAAACATAACAATTATGGAGTATATAGATACAACCTTTTGCAAGTTATTTTCAACAAATCAGAGTGGCGCAGCGGAAGCGTGGTGGGCCCATAACCCACAGGTCCCAGGATCGAAACCTGGCTCTGATAGAGTGGCTTCCGATCTTTCTGTTTTTCTTTGGTTTTTTATGTTTTCCTATGGTTCTGTGATTTGAATGGAGGGAATGTTGAGTTTGAAGGAATGTATACAAATTAAAATTATAAAAAAAAATGATAAGATAAAAGAGTGATTTAATGATGACAAATAGGAAAAAAAAAAGTGGTGAGGGAAAGTTAAAATAGAAATGGTGACCTTTTAATCCAAGGTGATTTGTGATAAAGTACCTTTGGACAACATTAACAATAACTTTCTCACAATGTTTAAACGTGCTTTTCAGCTTTACTTAATTTCATATGTTTATAATTTTAGAATTCGTGATCTACATAAAAAAAAAAAAAACTTTCCAATCACCGGTGGGATTTGGGCTAAACATGAGTATAGTCACTTAAAAGGTCGGAGTAATGATATTTTATAACTCAACCAAGTCCATCCGAAGAACAAAATAAATGAATAAACCGATGGAAATAAAATTAAACATATATATAGTCATGTATTTTCTATATACAACTAATATACTTCTTTACTATATTAAATATTTTTTATTCAATATATGTTAATTTATTAGCACTAGAAACGGTAAGGAAAAGTTGTGGATTTTGATCCAATGCTTTTTAAACTGGACTGGTAATTAAACCAATCAAAATACTGATTTATGACAAAGTATACCTAAATGTATCCATGCTTATTCCAAGATAAATATTTAAAAATTGCTAAATTTAGTGGTATGGGTTTGGAATTTTTCATGGATACGAGTTGTAGTTACATGTATTTAGGTATCCAATTATATGATAATAAAAATTGAAAATATTACCTTCATAGGAATGAAGTCATGGTGTATGTATTTTTTTATTTATTTATTTTGTTAAATGTGGGTAGGAGGATACACTGTTCAGATTTTATGTATTATCATCTCCAATTCAAAAGATTCAATTCAACCGTTATGGAGAATCGGGGATGAACTAATATTCAAAACATTATTATAATAATTAAATATTATAAATATCTATATTTTAGCATTTAAAATACACAGAAATTAAGATAAAATATATGTTGCGATACTTAAATCAAAATATCAATAATATATCAAAAGTTTTTGTTAATAATATGTTTATATGTAGAATAAAAAATTAACAAATATTTTAGCATGTTTTTTATTTTTTTAATAGAAATATAAAACAATACATTATTAAATATTTTTATTTAAACATATTTAGATCGACAAGTTGTTCTTGTAATTTCTTTAAACTAATTAAGTAACGGATTCACCGGTTGATTTGTTCAAACGGTTGGGTTCGATTTTCAAAATAGTTTTTTTTTCTTCTTTTCATAAAGCAGTTCAATTTAAAAGAAAAAAAAAACTACGTCAGAAATGTTGATCGGGATCGGAGAGAAAGGAAGTGTGTATATATTATACATACACTTAACGTTAACTACTGAATGTTTTTAATTGCTGAAATCTTTCTTGTTCTCTCTAGGAGCTGGAATTCAGATCCAATTATATGATTGTTAAGTACTTCCCTTAGTATAAGCGTTTTTTGTTTTTTGTTTTTATCAATTTAGATATGATTAAGCACGAAAGTTAATGCATAATCAATCTTAATAGAGTCTGAATAACATGTGGGATGCAGGTTGGGACGAAATATAATTTGTAAGAGAGTCCAAATGTGCCGGAAAAATCTGCCACTAAAGAGTATATTCTTACTAAAATATTCATTTAAGAACTGTTTCTTTCCAACAAATAATAGCAGTTCAAATAATTAATCAAGGTGTTTAAGTCATCTTATTCAAGGATATCTTTTAAGTAGTTTATGGCAATTCTGGATTCTAGTCATAATATATATATATATATAAAGAGAGAGAGTTGCAATGCAGGTTAGAGGGTCTTCTTGTTTGTGTCTAAAGAAAACATCACTAGAAAAATATTTAGTTTTAAGTGATTTAACATAAGTAGATTAGTACGTATTTGTTTACTATAGGATAGTAATTCTTTTAGTCTTTTGTTCTCTTTTATTGTAAATATACCTTTTAAAATAACTATCAACAACAATTTTGAGAGAGTTTCTTTTATTGAAGTTCTAATTGAATAATTGAATAATTAGTATCATGATTCCATAATTTAAGATACTTGAATAAGTTAAATTTGTCATGTTTTCATCTTCACAATTAGTTTATTTTATATCAATTCTAGAAAAAATAATTTTATTTTATTATTCTTCATCAATATATTTATTTTAAAAAAATTTAAGACTAAAAAATAATTTATCATAATCTAATAAAAAATTGAGAGACATAAATACTAAAATAAAAATGTATTATAAGCATGACATGATTATAAATCGGCAATGAAAAAATACATATTACAAATGAGTGAGACAAAAAACAAATATTGATCATTAAATTAATATTTCACTATCAAGTGAGACAAAATATGCAAAAACTCCTATTAATCATTAAACTAATATTTCACATTATCAAGTGACACAAGAAATAGTTATCTTTTTTTTCTTCAAAATAAAAAGGATGAAAGAGAACAAATAAAAGATGAGAGAAAAAATAATTAGTATTTTTCTTTTCATAAACAAAAGAATGCATATGGAAGTGGAAGAAGAGAACAATATGTAAAAAACTCAAAAAGCAATAATTGAAAATATAAAAAATATCTTAATAAAGTATAATAATATGTAAAATATCTTATAATTATTAAAATCAAGTTTCACGTTTTAATTATAAAGGATAATAATATTTAAAAATATCATACGAGTTTAATTTGAATGTCTTGATAATTATAAAACTTAAGTATGCAAGTTGAGATAATTAGTGATCTTAATATTTTAATATTTTTGTTAAAAAAATTAATAAAATTCAAAGCAGAAGAATAATAATGGTTGCAAAAAAATACACAAATATGTTAATAGATTGACTTGGTGGTGTACATCTTTGATAATATTTTTTGGCGATGATTTATGAGTTGTAACAATTTACATTTTTTTAATAAAATAAATAATGAAAATTTATTATTATCAACAAAAAAATATGAATATGAGTATAACACGTTTCTCTTATATCGAATATTACATCAAATAACACGTTGCATAAGGCTAACACATCCTTTTTATATTCTCAAATTCAAACGTCTAATTTTATTTGCCCATTTTTACTAAATGATATTTTTAATATTTTCTTAATAAATATTGTGACAACTTTATTTTTTGTTTTTTTTCCAACCCACCTCGATCTTGCTACAAATACAATACTATGATTTTTGAACTTCAACTTTCGTGAAAATATTAAATATAATTATTTATCCATTTAAGTACTTAGATGAAGTATGAAGTATGAACATTTTTTATTTTTATTTTTTAAAAAATAACTATTTTGAGATAAACTAAAATCTTTATTGGTATTACATTTATAAAGAATTAAAAATTAAAAACAATTTATTAAGTATATTAGTTTTGGAAAAATAAATTGAAAATATAATAAAATTAGTGACTAAAAAATCGATCATGAAACCTGTCACCAAAATTAAACACTAAATTAATAACTTATTTTAATTATTAAATCAGCCACTAATTACTGTCACTAACTCAATCATTAATTTACATGATTAAATTAGTTACTCGTTTTTGTCAATGATGTATGTGCGTAAATCTCTCATTGTTTTACATCAATAAATCTATCACTGATTCTGGTTAATAATATTTGCTTTTGTCAGCAAAAATGGTCACTGTTCAGTATGGAGTAATGAATTTTTTATCTTCAAATCATTTGCTATTTATTTTGTGATTAATTCTAAAAAATTAATTTCCAAAATTTTTGTCCCTGTTTTATAATTTTCAAACGAACAAACACATCTGAGAAATGTATAAAATTATAATAAAAAAATGCAATAATTCAAATTCAATATAAGATTTTACATCATTTATTATTTTTCAATCGAATTATATTTTTTCAAAATGATCATAAGGTGAAACATTCTTTTCTACATAAATCTTATGTAGACAATTTTACGTTGATTTAAAATGATTTGATGTCTTATTACATATATCAACATTTTTAAAATGTACTAAAATTTGAATAATTTGATTATTATGTTATCGTGGTTCAATTTGAATAAAATTTAATACATACGCATTCTTTCTTCTGCATTATAGATTATTATGTTTATCTGTTTATGTTTCTCAGTATAAAATAAAAATTAGTCTCACTTATTTAACATAAACATATAGAGAAAGAAAAAAAAAAACAGTATTTTTACATTAAGCATACTTGCTTTCCCACAAAAGAAGCTGAAAGACATGTTTCTAATTCTGTTACGAGGGTTAGAAATTATGCAGTTGGGTGTAGGAAGGTAGCAAACTATAACAGCGTATGGTAACATTTGCATACCATTACCTAAGTAGGTAACGTGTTCTTGTCCTGATGAAGGATTCCCTTCCATCAACACGCCATCTCATTCGCTTCAGTTTTGAACCAGTTGGCTGTATCTATTACATTCCAGGCAAGTTTATAGCTTATTCCGACACCATCTTTCTATTTATTTTTTTCCGATATATATTTAACTGAAAAGTGTAAAAGCAAGTACTTAGATGAAGAAAAAGATAAAGTGACAAAGTGGAGAATGTCCACACACAGAGGATGATTTCACGGCATCTCTCAAAGAGTTTATGCTTTGCTTAGGCCTCCTTACCACCCAGACAAAAACAACACCTACGTAACACTCCATAACTGTCATCGTCGTTGTTATGTTCTTATGCATAACTACACACCCATGTTCCACTGCCACCTCACATTCCTCACTCCTTACTATTTACTCTTACTCCCATACAACCCGAAGAAGTTTCCTCTTTCTTTATTTCTTTTTTCCTTTTCTGCTTGTCTTTCCAGCTAAGTAATTTGCGCAAACAAAACCAGAGATATGTATTATTGCGTAGAACAAAAGGCGATAATAAGCAGAGAAGGCCGCAAAATTCACTATGAAACCTCACCATCATCATTTCACCTTCTTTTTCATTCTATCATCGTTCTCTCTACTTCCCACTTCCAGAGCTACCAACACAACTCAATTCAGCATTTTCAATGAAACAAGAAGGATTCTCCACCAGCCTTTGTTCCCGGAGCTCTCGGCTCCGCCGCCACTCACCCCACCGCCGCCACCGCCCCCGGATATTCCTTCCTCTCCCGACATTCCTTTCTTCAATGAGTATCCCGCGGGGCAGCCGCCGCCAGCGCAGAACCTGCCTCCGGCAACATCCTCCGGCGCTGTGATCGCGAACCCGACGGCGACGCAGCCCACGAAGCCTGCGAAGAAGGTGGCAATTGCGATCTCCGTGGGAATCGTGACGCTGGGAATGTTCTCCGCGTTGGGCTTCTTCTTGTACAGGCACAGAGCAAAACACCCGGTGGAAACTCAGAAACTCGTTTCTCGTAGGCTTCCGGAAGATTCTCCGCGGGCCCCACCACCCTCGAGCTTCCTCTACATTGGAACGGTGGAGCCCGCCAGAACGTCGCTCACCGAACCCAACGGAACGAACATCATCACTTCTCCTTATCGAAAGCTTGATTCTATTAAGCTTAACTCCGATCACCGTTACCGCCCCAGTCCCGAGCTGCAGCCTCTGCCGCCGCCTCAAAAGCCGCCAGACGAAAGCCACTCGCCGCCGGCAGGATTCTCCGACTCATCATCATCGTCCGAGGAGGAAAGCTGTGAGACGGCATTTCACTCGCCGCACGGCTCGTCGCTTAGCCGCGAAGAGAATTGTTTCACGCCCGTGTCGCGCCACAGTTTTCTCGCCGCCGCCATACCAGCGGCTGCTGCTGCTGCTCCGGTGGTTCCTTACTCGAAGAGAACTTCACCGAAATCCCGGTTCTCTGCTCCCTCGCCGGATATCAGAAACATGGTCGTACCACCGGCGAAGCATTCTCCGCCGCCGGCACTGGCGCCACCAGCTTCAACCGAATATGAGCAAATAGAAAAAGTAACTACCTTGGGTCCTTCTAGAAGACCAAAGTTCTCATCGCCTCCCCCAGCACCGAATTTGACTCATCTTATCAAGCCTGCTGCTCCACCCCCACCTCCACCTCCTCCTCCCCCGCCGTCGTTTCCGTCGTCACGGAAGGGTTGGTCTCCGTCAATTAGTGCATCTTCGTCCTCTGTGTCAAGGAAGCAGCGAGAGTCTTGGTCTCCGAATGGAGGAGTATCTTCTGCTAACAGTGCTAGTCTAAGGAAAGGTTCTACTGAGGAAGTTGACAAAAGAAATGCAGGTGATGACGTGGATGGAGCGAAACCCAAGTTGAAGGCTCTGCATTGGGATAAAGTTTGTGCTACTTCGGACCGTACCACTGTGTGGGATCAGTTAAAATCCAGCTCCTTTCAGTAAGTAAATTGAGATGAGTTAGTGGTTACTGTGATTCTATGGTGTGGGTGGACTAATGTTGGTGGTTTGTTTCTGTGTGTAGGTTAAATGAGGACATGATGGAGACCCTGTTTGGCTGCAAATCTTCAGGTTCTGCTTTTAAAGAGACTGTCACTAGAAGATCAGTTCTTCCCCCTGTTGAACTCGAGAACAGGGTCTTAGACCCCAAGAAATCCCAAAACATAGCTATACTACTAAGGGCACTTAATGTCACAAGAGATGAGGTGTGCGAAGCTCTTTTGGATGGTAAGTTTATTTTTCCTTTTTCTGGATATAGAGAGTAATCGCACTTCAACTGCACCAAAAATCGGGTGTTTTGTTGCGTTGTGCAGCTTTATGGTTGCCTGATCTCGATTGTTGATTCACTGGTTTATGTGCACCTTGCTAAACAACAAACACATAATGTCTATCTGTTTTGAAAATATTATTTTTGTTGGATTATTTTATATTAGATATTTTAGGGGAGATAAGAAAACAGAACTAAACTAGGTAGTATAGGGTGCCGTCAAACTACAAATTTCAACGGGCAATATGAGATTCAGATCTAGTTCATTAAACATAGCATGATCTGGTTATTAACATCCGCATAAGTATTGACTATTGAACAATAGTAAAACTTCCTGTATCATCAAGGTGGCTCTTTCTTTCACACTTTTACACGAGAAAGATCTCACATTCATTATTGCACTCTTTTTATTTTCCCTTCTTTTTTGAGGAATTATCTTTATTGCCCTTGGCATCTTAATGGACCAACCTAGTACTGTCACAATCTTATCAACTACTCAGCTTTGCCTTTTTTAGCTGTAACGGTCAAACTTCCCTAAAAGCAGTGCGATACCTGTTTCACTGCCATGATTGTGTCATCATAAAGACAGATCTTTTTACTATTTTTGTTCCAGTCTTCTAGCCCAATTATATTCTGTTTTTATTCCGTCGGTATATCATTTTTCTATTGCTTCAGTTTCAGTCTTCCTTTATTTTATCTGTTTCGGATGATTGGTGTTATCTAACTTGTTTTATATTACTAATTTCTAATCTGATATCTGAAGATAAACCAGCAACTCTCCCTTATAGCCTCTTCACTGTCTACTTGTCCTTATTCCAATAAATAGTTCTGAAATTGAATATAAAATGTTGATGACGAATTTTCAATTGCATGAATATGTATCATCTACATTCAATTTCTAGTAGAATAAGAGCTACATTATCTACAGTACATTGTTTAGCATGTTTCCAATAGTAATTCTTTAAGCATATTGATTTCTCGCACAAGACCATTACTATCCTTTTCGTACATGCAGAACACTAGTACGCATGGCCGAGTAACGTTCTACGTTTACACAATAGTATTCAACTATGATTTCTCTATTGTCGTCATTATTGTGCACAGATGCACGATTTTAATAGTTTATACCATTGCAAAACATGTGAATTCAAATATCTGAAAATATATATTTTATCAACTAACATCTTTGGTTACTTCGCTGACATACATAAAATTTATCTTCAACCAATGTTTCCACCTAGCAAACTCATCTTTTAGGTGGCATCGCTTTTTGAATGACACAGGGAACCCTGAAGGTTTGGGAACTGAGCTATTGGAGACGCTAGTGAAGATGGCACTAACAAAGGAGGAGGAAATAAAACTTAAAAATTATGATGGTGACCTATCAAGACTTGGTTCTGCAGAAAGATTTCTTAAAGCAGTCCTTGATATCCCTTTAGCTTTTAAAAGAATTGAAGCCATGCTGTACAGAGCAAATTTCGAAACAGAAGTTAACTACCTTAGGAAGTCCTTTCAGACACTGGAGGTATATTATATTCATCCTTATCTTTATTCAATGTCTTGCTTTCAACTGCATTTTGTTCTGCCTCTTTATAAACTAATCAATCAACGGTTCACATTTACCAGGCTGCAAGTGAGGAATTAAAGCACAGTCGGCTATTCCTCAAACTTCTTGAAGCCGTTCTAAGGACAGGAAACAGAATGAATGTTGGCACAAACCGTGGTGATGCTAAATCTTTCAAACTAGACACACTTCTAAAACTGGTAGATATAAAGGGCACAGATGGGAAGACAACACTTCTCCACTTTGTGGTCCAAGAGATCATTAGATCTGAAGGAACAGATGGTGAATCTGCAAACGAAAATGTTCAAAACCAAACAACTTCCCAATTCAACGAGGACGAGTTCAGAAAGAAAGGATTGCAGGTTGTGGCTGGACTGAGTAGAGACCTAGGTAATGTCAAAAAGGCAGCAGGAATGGACTCGGATGTGTTGAGAAGCTATGTCTCAAAGCTTGAAAGTGGGCTTGATAAAGTGAGCTTAGTTTTGCAGTGCAGAAAGCCAGATATGTATGGAAATTTCTTTAACTCAACTGGGCTATTTCTGAAAGACGCTGAAGAGGAAATTGTTAGGATCAAGGCTGATGAGAGAAAGGCCTTGTTCCTTGTGAAAGAAGTTACAGACTACTTTCATGGTGATGCGGCAAAGGAAGAGGCGCACCCTTTTAGAATTTTTATGATTGTGAGAGACTTTCTAAATAGTTTGGATCAAGTGTGTAAAGAAGTGGGAAGGATGCAGGATAGAACTGTGGTTGGTTCAGCTAGATCCTTCAGGATAGCCGCAAGTGCATCATTACCTGTTCTCAACAGGTACCATGCAAGACAAGATAGAAGTTCAGACGAGGAAAGCTTATCCCCCTAGTGCCGTTTATATCAAAGAAATGAGGGTGCCTTAGTATAACACAAACTAATATGATTGTTTTCCCAAATTTAAGTTAATTTCCCCTATTAGGGCCATAGGTATAAAATTCAACAGATTTTATTTCTACCGGTGCCTAAGAATTCCATCCACAAGATTGAAGAACAAACAGTTAAAGGCACCATTAGGAAGAGAATAAGCTGTTGACAGGATCTGTACTTTGCTTACCACCTCCACTCAATTTCATAATAACCCGAAATGAACATTAAATGGGAAATTTAGTGCAAGACATGCATAGCTTTTGTTAGTTCAAATCGAACCCAATTCCCATAGTTATGGTAGGTTTTGTTAAGTTAGATTCACAAACATTTTCATACTATAGAATATGATGATATTTTACATGTATTTTTTGAATAATTTATTAATAATAAATAGCAGTGTTTTTGCAAATCTTATGTGTTTGTGGTGGTTTTGGGGAGGAGAGATAACTAAACAACGCTGGCACTTGTGTGTGTGAGTATACGAGTAGATTCAGACTTACACATTCATAATAATCATTTAAAAGTTGTTCAGGGAAATTGAAAGACTAGTTATTGATTCTCATAATTATTTCAGTAAACGAAAATATCTTGGAAAATAACAATTTTGCACAAGTGATTAATGTTGTCACATGTCAGCTATAGCAAGAAATATGTTGTATATATGTACGTAATATTTGGAAGCATACTTGTACAATCATATTCAATCTATAATCAACAGTATCCACTCTGAAAAATGGTCCAGGTTTTCTAGCCTAAATTTCTACTAGCCTTTGAAAAATAAACAACGGGTGCTAAATAAAATGGTGAAGAGGTTCTTTGGTAGTGACTTATACAAGACTAACTATATATAACGGCTACGAGATTTCTACTTTTATTTGATCAAACTCTGGTTCCTACCCAAGAAAACCTCAAGCAACACCAGACCTATTAGTGACTGTACAAGTGTAAGGAACCTCGAAGCACAGTAACATAACAAATATGAAGCTGTGTTTTAAAAACTGGATATCTCTTCATGCATGGTTCAGACGGGGATCTGCTTTAAGCGAACTGCTAGTGGCATGCTTCCATATCCAACCCCTAAGCAGAAGATCCATTGTACCAGACTGAGAGGTGTTGTGTTGGCAAAGGTTCCCAAGTACTCAACTATTACGATTTGAAAGAAAACAGTGCAACCGAGGACAGCTATGAACACATGATTTTCCCATATGCCTTTAAAAACATCTATTTCCTCCATCTCACGTGAGTTTACCTCATTGAAAACCTGCATAACCAAACGAACCCATGTCTAGTTAGGCAAAATTTCTCCGTTAAGATTCCATAAAAAAACACATATTAAGGTTACTAAAAGTCTTGAAGAAATCATTCGGTAATCACGAAAATTAGTGGAGATTATTGGCACGTGATGATCTGAACTTGCTAGTAAATTCTGTGAGGAGGAGGGTTTAAGAAGGATTACCTGACAGAATACAAATGTGTTGAAAATAAGAGTGTTTAAGACCACTTCAGCATTCGGGCCTCTCAGGAAAAACACCCATTTACCTATTGTCTGAAGAAACCATATCACCACAAACTGATACAGTGCTTGTCCTAAGATATTCCTCCACATTACATTGTTGATGAAGTCACCTCTCCTCCCAACTGGTGCACGCTTCATTAAATCATCAGTTGGAGGTTCTGTTGCAAGTGCAAGTGCTCCCAGCGTGTCCATTATCATGTTCACCCACAAAAGTTGAACAGCTGTCAGGGGTGCACTGCCTATAGACAAAATTCACGTAAAATCACACGATAAAGAACATTTCTTTTTAGCATAATTGCTACTGCACTCTCTACGGAATGAAAAATGATGAAAGAGTGCTTGAAACACAAATTAGGAATTATGTTTTAACCTGTCAGGCATGCTGATGTGAAGTTCACTAGTAATGCAACCACATTTACAGTGAGCTGGAACTGTACGAATTTTTGAATATTTATGTAAACTGAACGCCCCCATTTAGCTACTGTCACTATTGTGGAGAAATTATCATCCAAAATAATGACATCTGCACTTTCTTTTGCAACCTGCACAAATCTCTTGTTTTAGAAGATTGAGATTATTTTATCAAAATGAAGTGCACTATAGTCACCATTCCCATTCCGATTCTTTTGATTTCAAATATTCGATCAGGAATGGATCATATTAGATTTCTCTTATGAAGAGACAGTGAAAAAAATATCCTAAATATGATTCTGCTGATAAAAAGTAATGATCTTAAATACGGTTCTCTTTTCACATGTCAACATCTCAAAGGAGCTAGATGCATTCCCTATCAAGCCAAGCTTATCATCGCAATTGATTCACCTCAGTTCCTGCAATTCCCATAGCAAGTCCAATGTCAGCTTCATGAAGGGCCGGGGCATCATTTGTTCCATCACCAGTTACAGCTACAACTTCACCGAACGTGGTACGTAGGTGTTTCACTAGTGTATGTTTGTCTAGAGGTGATGATCGAGCCATAACCTTAGAAGAAAATTGAACACATCATATTATTTAATGCATCAACCATGTTCCTGGTTAAGGATTGAATCAATCAGAGATGTTACTCATATAGCAAGTATATGAAGCACCTGAATTTTGGGAATTAGCTCAAATAATTCCTCCTGAGACTTCTCTCTGAAATCTGGACCCTCAATGGCTATGCCATCATCTGTTAAGATCCCACATTCCCTGGCTATGGCCTTTGCAGTATTTATATTGTCTCCCGTAACCATTCTCACCACTATTCCAGCAGATCGACACACATCAACTGATTCCCTAACGCCAGGACGAACAGGATCTTTGATACCAACAATTCCTATACAAGTGTAGCCAGTTGCAGGAATAGGGTCTTGATCTGAAAACCCACTTTCTAATTCAATATATGCAAGGCAGAGAGTTCTTAGTGCCTCACCAGCAAACTGGTTGATTGTACTCGTGAGATAATTACCCGATTCTCCATCAATGGAGACAACAACACCATCTGAATTCATCACCTTGTCACAAGCAGCCAGAATGATTTCGGAAGCACCTTTACAATGAGCCCTTAAACCTCCTTCAGGGATCTCCAGAACCACACCCATTCTTTTCTTCTCAGAGTTGAATGGCTCAACTTTAACAATCTTACATGTTTGTCTCTCTGCATGAAAATCTCCACCCAGTGCTAAGCCAAACTGCAACAGTGCTGACTCTGTTGGAGTCCCCAAGATCTCACGCTTACCTTTCTTGTTAACCACAACTTCTCCTCCAGTGTTGCTAAATATTGACTGAAGCAACATTTTCAAAGCAGGATCTGGGAGTTCAGAGGACAAACTAGAATTATTACTCACCTCCTTGACCTTCATACAAATGCATGTTTTCACCACAGTCATGCGGTTGGTTGTCAGTGTGCCAGTCTTGTCACTGCATATAGTTGTGGCTGATCCCATAGTTTCACAAGCTGCCAAATGCCTCACCAGGGCCTTGTCATTCATCATTTTCTTCATTGCAAATGCAAGGCTCAATGTCACAGCTAAGGGTAACCCCTCTGGCACAGCTACAACGACAATGGTAACCGCAATGGCAAAGAATTCCAACATCTCCATTGCATCATCTGCTGAAAACCACCAGAATCTTCCCTCTTCGAGTTTGCGGCCCATGAGTCCTTTCACCAAAACCGCAAAGGTAACCACTGCAAAGAATAGGCCTATCTTCCCAATAATGGTTGCTACTCCATTCAGTTTAACTTGCAATGGGGTTTCATCATCTCCTCCTTCGCTCAGAGTTGCCATCAACTTGCCCCATTGAGTCCTCATCCCAACAGTGGTAACTAACATGGTGCAAGACCCATCTTGGACCTTGGTTCCAGATAGAAGAAAAGGGTTTTGGGAAGTCACCATCACTGGCTCACTCTCACCGGTTAAACTTGATTCATCGATCAACACAGAAAATCCCGTAACAAATAAGCCATCCGCGGGAACTTGGTCTCCAATGGAAAGATGCACAAGGTCACCAGGAAGTAAATTATATATTGACATTTTCTGCCTGTAACCGTTTCTTGTAACCTGAATGGAAATCTTTTTCTTCTCCTTGTCCAAGTCCTTGAATTGCAACGATTGGCGATAATCACTTGTTGCTGTCACAAAGACTACTAGTAAGATACTTGCAACAATTCCAAGACCATCATGAGCACCTTTGGGCCATCCTTCCGTTAATATGCCAACTATCAGAGACACAATAGCACACACCCCAAGGATCATGAGAGTCATGTCTTGTACGGCTTCGAAAACAAAAACCCAGAAACTCCGAACTTCACTTTCGGTGAATTTATTGACTCCAAAAAGCTCTTGTCTCCTGCGCCGTGCTTCAGAATCACCACTAAGCCCCGTGGTGGTTGATGTTGAGAGCTTTTCTGCTATGCCATTTACTCCACCATGAAACTTAAGCTTCTTTACGTCGTGGCCTTCAACAATAGACCCCATTTCATCCGCACAGATTTGGAAACCAGCCTCTTTAACTTCATCAGGCACAACATAATCGCTTGGTTGAACACCTGCGGGTATTTATATGATCACAATTCACAGATAAACAACTTGATTCTCAATGAACAGCCTTAATTTCTATACTATAAAACACTATCAACCGATCAAAAACTGTAATGGTAAGTACCATTTTCAATAATTATTATAAAAGTCAACAGACTCATATAGGCATAACAAGAACGACAGTGTAAAAAACGGATAAACTTCTAGGATTTTGAATAAATATGTAGAAACTTACCTTGGATAAATTGAAATGCCGCTTTGGAAACCAAAACAGCAACCCTTAGCTTCTCCTGCATTAAAGAGAGAATAAGCCTTTGAGAATCCGCACGTGAAGAGGTCCCAACTTCTCATGCTATATAATGTGGTATTTCTTTAAGAAGGGAATGGAGTAATCATATTGCTTACGAGTATCCTCAAAAACAAATAGGTCTATTACAGTGTCGAATAATCATCAAAATTTTAATGAATTTGCATGTCAATAAATAGATTCGAATCTACCCATTTGAAATCTATATTGAAAGATACGTCAAACCTATATATTCGAGGTTCAAAATATTACCTGATTGGTACGACGCATAGCAGCTGCTTCGTAACGTTTAGAGATGTTGGCAGTGAAACGAAAGCGTCGTTTGGGGTTCTTTACCACCCCACATACCTTCCTCCATTTTTGAAGAGCTTCATCAGTAGTGTTTTTAGACTTCACTCCTCCAAAATTTTCATGCAAATAACTCTCCATCTCACTTCTAATGTGCTTTGATCTTTTCCTTCTTTGATGCCTTCTCCGTTATTAATCGACTCTGAGACTCTTTTCAAAAACCGAGCTCACGTTGAGAAAGGCATTCTAATATGCACTAACTCTGTAACAGCGACAAGGTAGTAACATTGTTAGAAAAAATTAGGTTACGGTTTGGTTTGCAGATGTTTTCATGGAAAGACAGGGAGAGAATGAGTGAGGTTGGAACCTCGTGAAAGGTAAAGTTCGAGTCTAAGAAAATGAATGGAGAGGGGAGAGATGAAGAAGCAGAGGAGGGAAACGAGTGAGGATCCGAATTTTTGTAGTGTTTAAGAATGAATAACGGTCCATTCTTCTGTTGTTGTCCGTTGTTTTGGGAAACTGGGGATGAACGAATTCCACGGGTCAACCTTATTTTCTTCAATGGAAGAATTGAGAAATATAGAGTGCAGTATTCGGTTCTGTTGCTCTATAAATAGCTTAACGTAAAGAAAAATTATCTTTTTTGACAAAAACTTTTTACAAATTTGATAAAGTTTTCATAAATGAAATTAAATTAGATTAATTTTTTATTTTTTAACTAAAATAAAATAATAAAGTAACATTTTTTTATTTAAATAGGTAGTTTATCGATGACAAAAAAAAATGTCAGCATATCGTCTATAATAATATATAAGGAGATTCCTTCTTTTATGTCTACATTTTATAATGTCAATTCTATCCTTTACAATATAATTATTTATTAATTTTTTTTTAAATTAATGGTTATTTTTACTTATTTTTTTATAAAATTATTTATCTTTTTTTTATTCATCAATAATTGATTTTTCTATTCACTTTATTTTATTTTTGATAAATATAAATTTATTTTATATATTAACTTAATAACATTTTATTATTATCACCTGTTAATATATTATTCTTCGTATTTAAAATAGTGCTTGTGTGTATGCTACCGTAAATTTCTCACCCCCAAAAACTTTTATGTTCAAATTTTGGTTCTCCTTTGCATATATTAACAATTCCATTAGTTTTATTTAGGGGTGGCAATGCGGGTCGGTCCGGCTCGCATAAGACCCGCACAACGCGGGCTGGCCCGTCCTGCCCCGCATACTTTATGCGGGCTAAAAACATTGGCCTGCCCCGCATAGTCTTCGCCCCATGGGCCGGTCCGTTTTTTTTTTTTTTTTTAATAATTTTTTTTTTAATTTTTATGATGAAACTTTCAATGTTTAAAAATTGGTAAACTTTAAGAAGTTCACAAAATTACGTAAAGACTTTGAGGAATTAGATGATAAATTGATAATTCAACATTTTCATCATATTCATACTATGACATACACAATGTATTCTGTATTCTTTAAATTTTAGCACATTAAAAATTACATAATACTTATCTTTTCCAGTTATACAAGAATTTGAAATGTTAATGCAAGAGTCCATAAAAGAAGTAATTAATATACACAAGTACAAGTTTTTTTTTTAATTTTATGCGGGCTTGCGGGCCGGCCCGCGCGGACCGCGGGCCTATGCGGGTCGAGCCCCGTACGGGCCTGCAGGCTCACTTTCCTAGCCCGCCCCGCGTTTTTTCTGCGGGCCTGCAGGCTGAGCCCGCGGGCCAAGCCCTAATTGCCATCCCTAGTTTTATTTACGAGATCAGAAAAATAAGTTGACAAATAATTTGAGTTTCTTTCTAAATTTAAAACACACTTATACACTTAATAATACACTATTTATTTTATTGAATTTTTTAGAAGTTCAAATAATAAATGTATTTTAATTTAAGAGAGAAATTAAATATCACTTTTTTAAAAAACTCCCATAAATAGTTATAAAGTAGGTTTTATTCATGTTATTTTTTGAGAGACATTTGTATTTGACTTCAAAGCTACATTGTAAAAAACCAATATGTGGAATGGTGTTAATAAGAGAGAAATTATCATTTTATAGTGTACTTACCAAGATGAACATACATTTAAAACTTTAAATTAAATTATAATTTTAATCATCCTTTGATAGTTTAAGTGATTAGAAATTTGATTTTTATTACATTAAGTTTCCGTTGTTTAGTTATGCGATTGAAAAAATAAATGTCGAACAAATAAACAGTACAAAAAAATTATTAAATAGTGACTAATTTTATGACAAAAAAATATATGTAATGAATTTTTATGATAAAAAATTATATAGAAACTAATTAGAAATTAATTTGTTAATTAAAGACTAAATTAGAGACTAATTCTCTTGTTAGTCAAGACATAATTAATTAATGTTACTGACCAATTTAAAGACCAATTTATAATAAAAATTATTTTACTTACCAATTTAAAGACTAATTATAATTTTTTAAACTATTTTAGTTACTAATAATTTTTAATTTATATATTTATATCTAAATTAGTTACTATAGGACTAATTATTTTTATTCATTAAAATTAATTATTAATCAAATATTTTCTTATAAAAGAAATCATATAATTTATTTATAAGTCGTTTTCAATTTAGAAAAGTATCATTTTTCTTTCATTTTAACGTGGTTCACCATTCTTGCCAACCTCTCCTAATGACCCCTCAATCCAAAGCAGAGACTTGTCAGAACCCAACCACTACGCCTGCAGATTTACTCACCCCATAGAAAGAAAAGAAAATTGCCAAGAAACAGAAAAATAATATTTACATAATTCGAAACAAAACTGGTTGCTATTATGCAAATATTCAAGTGAAAATATACTCGTAATGTATGCTTTTATTTATTATAATAAAATAAATAATTAATATAGTATTATTAAAAAAAAGGTTAAATACATTTATTATAAATTTTTCACCCAAATATACTCATTTTCCATTTAATTTAGATTATCTCACTTTTTCTTAATTAAACAATCTTATTTTCTTTTTTCTCTTTTCTTACCATTTTCACACCTATCCCATTCCAAACAAACTTAAACCATTATTTTTCAAGATGACTTCTCTATCCATTTCTTTTATGGACAGTTATTAGTTGTTAATTTTTTCGAAAAAAGTTGGACTTTGAACCTCTCTCACCCTCACTTATAAATCTTATCAAATCAACTTTATTGCTCAATCCATTTATCCATCTATTGATGTTGCTTCTCCACTTCAGCCAACATCTCAAATATTACATTTTTTTTTAATCAAAAGTGAGCTAAAAGTCAAAGTATTTTCATGGGTCCACTTGAAACCTAGTTCAAAATTCTAAAGGATGAAGTAGAAACAAACCACCACCGATCATAATGATATAATACGTCAATAATCTTAAGACAAATGAAAAAAAAATGATCTTTAGTTATATGTTATATACAACTAATTATCAAAGATACAAATCAAGACAAGTGATCACATATTATACAATAAATCCTTGGTTAGTCTAACATAAGATTAAACTTAATAACTTAAAACTTCATCACACATGTTTTAGTAAAGTCTAAGCATATGTAGATTGCTTAACATCATAGTACTAACAAATCAATTTAGATTAGAAATTATAAGAGATAGACATGATGGTAATACATTGCTAACTTAACTGAATTACCACTTTGTTTAGACAAACTCACAATTCCGCTCAAATGACATGAATAAAATGCTTATTTTCAAATAATTTTAAGTTTACAATGTCTAGCTTTAGCGGTTATAATACTTAGCTTTAGTGTTCTAAATATTTAGTGTAACGGAAAGAAATAAAGTCAACTTAACTTACTTGGTGTGCCAATTGCATTAACAAACCCCAAAAGGAGAAAATGTAATAGGAAGAATTCAAAACAGACACAAAAATACTGCTTAAGCAAGATTGATTCACTTAAGCAATGTATTTGTTTTGTGATGAATTTTGTAACGAATCATTTGTGATGATTATTCTATTTATAAAAAAATGTTACTGATTATTGACTACCGAATTTATAATGTAGTAAGAATTTAGAATCATAAAATTCTATCAAAAAAAACCTTATAAATTATTTCTAGACGAGTTTTGTGTCAATTTTAAAGATGATATACTTTGTCCAAATTCTTAAAGATGATATATTTTTGTCCAAATTCTTGACAAAGGGGACAAAGTATGTCACAAATTACTAAATTGGTCACAAAATGGGATATAATTTTCATTGATTGATGTTTATCCCAAAAAGTTTCATAAACAATAAATGTTATTTTGGTCTTGTTTAAGAGAGAAAGGGAGGAAGGAATTTGAACTATTTATAAAATGTTTGTAATTTCTTGCAACATAAAGTATGTTTTTTTTGTCTAAGGTAATGAAGGGAGGAGTTACAAGTTGTGTTCTTAGTTTTAAAATAGAAGAAAGAAGGAGTCTGGTTGTTCTGCTGATTTTTTTTTATTGTTTTCTGTTGAGCATTAAAAATACATTGTTTTGGTATTTTAGAGATAATTTTAATATATTTTAAAATTTTAAAATTAATGGTCATCAGTGTATTTTAAAAACACAACAAAAGAACAACAGAGAAAAATTAGTAGAGAATCCAAACTCAGAAAAAAGCTAAGAGGATGAAGAAGTTAAATAGTTGGAAAAGTTAGAAAGATTTTGAGGTTGTTTAAGAACTAACTAAGGTTATAAGGTAAAATAATACTATATGATAGTAAAAGAAAACTAAGGATTAAAGATAGGAAAGTGAGGGGATAAAAGGATAGAAAATGTACTAGTTATTTATTTATTTTTTCTATTTTAAGTAATTCAATTATTTCAATATTTATAATTTTTTTATAATCAAATAACATTTTTTTCCATATAGTTGACATCTATAATGAATTACATTCTTAAAATATTTTATGCTAAGCCTTTATTAAAATTTTCAATTAAGAATTAAGATTATAAGTATGTTTAAGTTTAAAACGTAATATTGTTATTAATAGATAAAATTCACAATTTTTATTTTAAGTCTCACACACATAAAATATATTCGTCTAGGTCTATATAATTATTTTATGGTCAACATATTTCTTACTAAAAAATCATCAATATATTTCAATTGTCGTATTAAACGTTTCAGTTACAAATTAATAGTTCAAAAAAACCGTTACAAATTAATTCAAATACATTAAAAGTACCATTTAGTACGATTCAATCCATTTTCAACGCTAAACATTGAAAATCAAATTAAGTCATAGTATATATATTTTTTATTTCCAATTTCTTTTGTCTATTAATTTAGTTGGTTTTCAAATTATAACTATTAAATAGAACAATTCAGGAAAACGAATTGGCTAAATTTGTCCGAACTTGTTTATTTAGATAGTTTAAGTGCATTATTGGTTATAACTCGTATATTTATTTACTAACCGGTTATTGTGTTACATTAAAAAGCAACGAACAAAAGAAAATGATTATATTATGATTTTTATTTTTTTTAACTAATATCTTTTATTTTTTTAATATAGTTTTGTGTGAATTATTGACTAATGAATTATTATATTTTTTCATAAAAAAATTAATACATACATTAAATTATGTCAGAAAATAAATAATAAAAATTAAAAAATAAGAGTTACAGTATAATTTTCCTTAAAACGTCACAAATTAAACTTTGAATTTATGAAAACAATTTCTATTTTGATAGGGTATTTGGGTATCCGACCGAGAAAGTTAGATGGCAAATTTATCAACGGCGAAATTAATGTGAGAACATTTATGAGTCGTCACATGTGCCATTAAGTTTTCTTCCCACCCCCAAACATCATTTATGGCCTTTCACCCCAAATTCTTCACCACCCCCTAACCTCATTTAGGTACATGTTATGCACTCACACCATTCCTATTCTCTAATTTTAAATAAATAAAAATACTTTATACTTATCCCGCTAATTTTTTATATATTTCTCAGGACTTATTAAACAATTAAAATACGAAATATTTATTAATAACAAGGTGAAAATGAAGTTTCTTACTGAGGTGAATAAAATGACCTATAATGGTGATAATAAAAGCATTGAAAAATCTTTTCAAAACTGTGTCCTTCTGTGCGCAGTGCGAGAAGCGAGCGAGAAAGAGATGAGGGGTTTGAATCAATTAGGGGCAGTTGAGACCATCTACGAGGAAGAATGCGAGTTTTCTTCAACCTCTTCTCGTTCCCTTTCGCCATCATTCTCCTCTTCTCCTGCATCACTTCACTCCAGAGTAAAAGCCTGGTAACAAATCCTTCACTCCATTGTTCATCTCTCACCATGGTCTCCGATTATGTTTAGTTTCTCATTTTAGTATTAAAAATTCATCCAGGTCTCTGAAAATAGGCCGTGAAACAGATGTCTTGATTCGTGTTCAAGGAACGTGTTTTCGTCTGCACAAGGTTGGTTCATTTACCACCAGTGATTTTCTGCTTCATATTATGCTCTGCAACTGATATTAGTTCAACTCTGTTTTTCTCTATGGCTTGCGTGAGGTTACAGTGTTGGTTTTTTAGGAGAACAATTTCTTTACCAACTTCATTCTTTGATTCATCGTGAGCCTTCTGTACTTAGTAATACACAATCATACCCGCATCCAAACGTTTATTCTCGTAATAACAAATTAACATTAACCTTGGGATTTTCTGAGTAATATCTCACTAAATGTTTGGCTCAATTTGTAGTTTTCCTACTTGCGATTACTAGAGTTAAAGAAAAGTTAAAACGCAAACCTGATTATTGGTAGTGGCAATAGAACAAATTAGGATGAATAAGAACAATGTTGGATGGCCATCGGAAAAGGAGAATAACCTATGAACAAGGTATATGAATCTACTTCCAGCTAGCGAAAGAACGTTAGGAACTACTTTATTTTTTTCAGCATTTCAGGTCAAAATGTTGTTCACACGCTACATCAATTGTCAATTCTACACATGTACATCAGCCCCTTAGGCTTGAAAAGTTCTTATTTTAATTAAATATAATTATAATGTTTAACAACCTATTTTATGTAAAAGTACTTCACAATCTTATTATAGAAATATAAATATCAGAGGGACTAGACTAATTTGTAAATGTTATTATTATAGAAAGATTGTAAATGAGTTATATATACATAAATAAAGAGATTTCAAAACACCAGTTTCCAATTAAAAACACAGCATTAAGTTATTATTTTCCTATACCTAAAACCTAGAGGAGTCCAGCAAGTTGTTTTCCAAAAAATCCCACTCAATTGAGGTTACAGGAACAGCTAGAGTTAGCAGCATATTTACATAATTCTCAACCAAGCTTATTGACGATGCTGCCAATTGCTGTCACGTCTCAACCCCATGAACATTGTAAAATTCAAAAGTGAATCACACTATGTATAGTATTCCATCTATTCTAAATTTATTGTGTGATTAAACAATGTTGTGATCATTAGTTGAGTGGAAAGTAATAACATAAGAATCCATTCCATGTATGTTGTGGGAAGCTTCAGTGACGCCCTGTTTTGTCTTGACATGACCCTTTTAGATCAGTAATTGCTTTTCATGGCGCGGCTTTTAAATCCTAACAAGTAGGGACATTGCTTTAATTTAATTATTACCAATTACATAGAAACAAGCGCTGTACTTTTTTTCCCTGATAATGAAACGATGGACACTCATGATGTTCTCCGTTTTTACTTTTTTCCCAGGACCGTGTGGTTTCACAAAGTTCATACCTAAAACGCCATTTAACGGAAACTTCGGACCTCACTATCTCTCCCCCGTTAAACATAACGGCCGAGACCTTCGCCGCTGTAGCCGAATTCTGTTACAACGTCAGAGTTCAGATGACGCCGGCCAATGTGGCCGTCATCAGAACGGCGTCGGAGATGCTGGGAATGACGGCAGCAGACGGCCTGAGCCACATTGCCGAAACGTGCTTCTGCGAAGTCGTTTGCACCAACCCAGAGCAGGCGTTAACGGTTCTCCGTTCGTGCATACCGTTACTTCCCGAGGCTGAAACGACGGCGACTCTCGTTAGCAGATGCATTGAAGCGCTTGTTACAATTCACGGCATCACTCGTTTAAATGAGGTGAATGAAATGCAGCCGCGAGATTTTCAAATTGTGGCTGAATCATTCGGTAGAAGGTTCGAGAACCACGACGTTCTCTACAAGATGATTGATTGGTATCTTCAGGTATGACACGTGTCTCGTTTTATTGGATCAAAGTTATACTCTTGTTGCTACTGATTTTAGAGGCATATTTGGTATTTGTGAAGGAAAACAAGTTTAAGAAAGTCACGGAGGATGAGAGAACTGGAATATGCAGTTGCATAGATTGTACGAAGCTCTCGAGTGTTGCCCTGGTAGAGTGTGTTCAAAACCCTAGAATGCCGTTGAGATTGGTGATGCGAGCGGTGCTGGTGGAACATCTCAACACTCGGCACTCCATAGCCATAGCAAGCTCTCAAGTTCAACGTCATCAACTCCGATTCGAGAGTAACGAGGGACGACAACGACGGCGTTCCATGACGCTCGGGGACTTCCTCCATCGCGACGCGGCGTTGCGGCAAACGGAGCGACTGAAGACGGCGATGGATTCGACGAATGCGCGCATTGGAAGTCTAGAAGAAGAGATGAGGTGCATGAACAGAGTGTTGAGAGAATGTGAAGGGAAGGAAGGGGAAGAAGAGAGAGGTGTGTTGGGGTCAGAGCGTTCGGCGAGTTTCCATTTTGTGCCGGTTGAGAATGGTAGGGTTAAGAAGGGAGAACGATGGTCGAGATCGTCTTCGAGAATTGATTTTGACGGGAGAAAGGAAGAACGTCAGGGGAAGAGGTCTTCTTTCTCTGTTGATGTTGGGAGCGTGACTCCGAAGATGAACGGGACTTTCCGGCAGAGGTTCGTGATTGGACTCAGGAATGCATTTCGGGTACAAAACTCAACGTCAACTTGACTCGAGAAACAAGTTACGCGAGTTTGTTTGGAATTGAAGATTGTTGTGGTACATACTTGACAATTGTAACCTACCATCTCGACTATGGTGGAAGAGAGCATCTACAATGCACAATGCACAATGCACCTTTGTTTTGCTTATTTTTATTTTTTCGCTTCTAAAATAAAACACAAATTTTAAAATTTTATATTAAATTCATTCCAACCTTAAATCTGATAATAAAACGTTTCACCTCATTCTTGTTAAATTTTGTGATTGCAAAATATATTTATATGATAATGTCATTGTCGCAACCAAGATCACGACAGAAAGATAAACCAAAAATTAAAATTTGCAAAACCAGTAAAGTGGAATGACAAACCAAAAATTCCACCCCTACTGGACTGGGGTGGGGAAGGGAGAGTGGGAAGTGGGCTCCCTTCGCTTTATTTATTCTATTTATTGAGAACATTGGGTCCTAATCGGTCAAACAAACCTATGTGAAGTTATGGAATGCTTCTTTTATGATCTATAGACGAGACGTTTTAGCACCTAAAGCGTACGGCACTTCACTCTGAGGAGATAAACGATAAGACTATATTTGACTTCCTTAATATCCCTCAGGATATAGAGAGGAGGAATTTATGGAAGACATGGTTTGGTCGAGATCGGAAACATTCTTTAGTTTTTTTCTTTGTGAATTCTGGGTTGTACGTCAATTCAGGCTCGGCAGTGAGCCATCACATCACTGTCTAGTCGCCACTATAGTTTATTTTAGGAAATTAAGGGAAAAAAAATAAAACAAGGTTTGTGAAATATCAGATTTTGGGTCCAGGAGTCAATTACGCGTGGGGAAGGTATTAGCACCCCACAACGTCTGTCCTAAGACATTACCTTTAATTAAATGTGCAAAAAGTTATGTGGATTTTCAAAATATTTATTTTTGCCAAAAAATAATATAAAAGGATTTACAAAAAAACAAAAATATTTTTTTATTTTTTAGGCCCGACAAGGATTAATCCTTGCTCCTACGTATCTCCATTTACAATGGAGAATCGGATTATGTAGTTCTTTATGAAAAAACTATTTAAAAAGCTATTTGAAAAATGATTTATTTTCTTTTATAATTTTGAAAACCTTTTTATTTAAATTTTAGTATTATTTTAAAATTGGTATCACGCGACGCGAGCAGCCGGACAAACACTCTAAATAAATTCTTTTTCTCTAATCTTTTATTTTTTTAATCATTTATAAATTTTTAATATTCTTTTAAAGTTATTTTAGAATAGTTGTAGATGTCATTGCGACGTGAACAACCAAATAGATATAGAAGAGTAATTAAAGAAAGTTATTTTTTTATTTTTAGATCAGCTCTATATATTGTTTAAAAAAATAAAAGTCTAAATCTGATGTCAAGCGATGTGAGCGGTTGTGCAGACACTAAAGGAATGAGGAAAAATATTTTTTATGATTAAAAAAAAGAATTAAAATTAAAAAAACTAAATCAAAAGATGAAAGAATTGAGAATGACGTACCTTACACAATTTAATATCTCCTCACCTTTTCTCTCTTTTTTTTACTTCCTTTTCTAATATTTTTGTGTTTTTTTTTTCCAATAGAGATAAAGATGAGAGGTGTCTATGTGTAGGGATGGCAACGGGGCGGGACGAGGACGAGTTTCGCTATTCCCATACCCAAACCCAACGGGTATCAAAATTTTATCCCATCCTCATCCCCGTCGGGTAACGGGTATAATCTCGTACACATACTCGTACTCGTTTCCTTACTACTTTAATATAAATTTTAATTAATTTTTATAAAATAATAAAAAATTACTATAAAGGAAACATAATATTATCAAATATTCAATATTAGGATGATGATTGTTTCTTCGATATAAATACTTTGAAATAAATTATAATTGTTTACATTTTAGATTAGAATACCAAATAAAATTTCATGAGAACTAAAACATTTATTAAATTTGCAAACTGCAAACATTAATGAAACCTAGTTGATAAAATTTAAAAATATTTTTAAACAAATTTAAAGGAAAACAATATTAAAATTAAAATATATTTTAAATGTTTGTTTACTCCAATTTTTTAAATTCTAATGAATCCCTTTTTTTATACACTAATCAAAATGATAATACATCACTTAATCAAAATGACGCAAATAACAAATAATAAACATAATAATAAAATTTTAACATGGATATTGTATCTTTTGAACTCCAAAATATGTTGGATGGTGATAAAAAAATATTCATGGCAATTACATTAAATCTTGATATTGTAGTAAATAAAAGATATTTATACAATTATAGTGAAAAATTACAGTATAATTGATATAATGAGTTAGAAATAAAAAATAATTAGATAAAATATACTTAAATAGTATTCTACATGATGAAAATAAACAAAAAATAAAAATAATAAAAATTTAACAAATGTATGTCTTAGAAACAATTTGAGAAACTGTTGAAAGAAATCGGACAAAGAAAAACGAATGTATAATTAAGGGTATGATAAGATGAAAAATACCTTAGACATCTAAGAACATTTTTCAAATATCAAAATATATATTCAATGGTTGAGAAATAATTGTTTTAGCGAAACAAAAAAGTTTTTCAAATGAAACAAAAATTAATAAAAATAAGTAAAGAATTTTTTTTTATATTACCTAGTAAATGAAATGATAAAAATAAACAAAAAATAAAAATATTAAAAATTTAACAAATGTATGTATTAGAAACAATTTGAGAAACTATTGAAAGAAATCGCACAAAGAAAAATGAATGTATAATTAAGGGTATGATAAGATGAAAAATACCTTATATATCTAAAAACATTTTTTCAAATATCAACATATATAATCAATGGTTGAGAAATAATTGTTTTAGCGAAACAAAAAAATTCTTCAAATAAAACAAAAATTAATAAAAATAAGTAATTTTTTTTATATTACCTAGTAAATGAAAGGTTTATGTTATTAAACACTTAAATTGAGAATATTAAACATACTCATGTGAAAAGAAAGTATACAATAAATAAAAATATTAAAAAATAATAGAAATATTCAAATATGAGACATAAAAAATTTTTAATTGACATACATCATTTTAACATAATTACATAAATGTTAAGATAAGATGAAAAATATATTGGAGATGTGAATTAGTTTCATGACAAACCAAATAACTAGAAAAAAAAATTGCAGAAAAAAAAAATATATATATAGGGTTACTTAATTAATTGTGAATATTTTAATAATTTAAATAATGACGGAGATATGGCGGGGACGAGTATTATGGCGGGGACATATACATCCCCATAACCATCCCCATACCTAATTGAAAAAGTCGGGGATTTCCCATACCCATACCCATACCCAGTCAATGCGGGAATTCCCCTTCAAAACGGGGACGGGTTCGGGCAATTTCCACGGGAACGAGTTTATTTGTCATCTCTATCTATGTGGGTGGTGATGAGAGAGTGTAGAGAATGTTTTTTTTTCTCTTTTTTTTTCTGTCTCTTCTAATATTTTTTTTTTTGAAAGAGAGATAAAAAAAGAAGGTGTGTGTGGGAGTAGTAATGGGAAAGAATTAGAGAAGGATAGAGAATCCCCTCTTTTGCTTGTCCTGATAGAGTGCGTATTTATATTCACACCTTGTAATATCAACGCAAAATATCAGCCTTGATGCCTTAATTGTTAAGTGTAATGAACAATATAAGGAAAGAATGGATCATGATAGCAATATGTTATAGGAATCAAATCACAACAAATCAGAGTACAAAATCAATCTCAATTAGTAATATTAATTCTAGCCATCATAGCACAAAATCAATCCCAATTAGTAATATTGATTCTTACAATTTGAAGAGATATTGCTTCTAATTATTAGAATCATATCATCACTAATTTCTCTATCTATCAGAACAAAACAAAGGTAGAAGATATGTTTAGTTGTTGGATTCATGAAAAGGGATGTGATAACAAAATAGGCTCTTTTTTTTTTCCTTTTTTTTCTTTCTTTTCATCTCTTTTTTTTTTCTTTTTTTCCCTAAAATTAAAGTTTGAAAATCTTGGAAGAAAATTTTATTTCACATTTTTTTTTATTTTTTATTAACTAAAAATATTTTTTTATTTTATTTTTTTTTAAAATAAATTTATTCATCTGGACAAAATTGAGTGTTAACAGTCATATATTCGAACAAGGAGTAATTCATTCTGGCAATGTTTTGATGAGTTATATGTTTTAATGAAATGATAAGAATTAATTTTAAGTAAAGTAAAATATATTTTAAGGAAACAATTTATAAGATGTTTTTTTTTTATTTGATACTTGGTCAAAATCATACGAAAAATAACATTTCTCTAGAGCTTAAATTAGTTGCGAAAGAAGTTATGGGCTCTAAACCTTTAAACATATCTGAACAAAATTTTATATAAAATTCATTCCAACCTTAAAGTTGTTAGTAAAATGTTTCACCTCATTCAAGTTAAATTTTATGATTGCAAAATGATATTTATATGATAATATCATACATTCCAAAAAGAAGTAATTCACTTAAATAATGTTTTGATGAGTTATATGTTTTAATGAAAAAATACTGATACCCAATTTTATCTATCTTTAAAGAATTCAAGCATATATTTAATTTTATATCAGCGCAAATTTTTATAATTTTTTCACTTTTATGTTGTGTTTGTTTCTGTTAACGTTGTTTGTTTCCAGAAAAGTGTGAAGAAATGGTGGTGCGGATCTGTGAGTAATCCTTCTCCCATTTGTCTCACAAAAGTGAGAAGATTGCATGGAAAAGTCACGTCATGGTGAATTTATTTAGGAAAAATATTGTTTGACACCATTTGACGAATGGTAATTTGTATAAGGATAAAATAATCTTAATAAAAGGTTAACTTTTATGTTTTTAGAAAAAAGAAAAAATAAATAGTTATGAAGGATAGTGTCAAATGACAGTAAAAAAAAAATAGTATCTACCAATGTCCATTTACTTATATAAGACTCCTCACAATTTAATATTTTCATGCACTCTCTACTTATTTTTACTTATTTTTGGATTGGGTCTAGTTTTTCAAAGAGAAAAGTGATGAAGATGAAGCAGAGGAAGAAATTGATTATGGGAATTGAAAAAAAAAAAAGCATAATGACTAAGACAAATTGATTTGCTGCCGCTTTTTCACATGCTCCAAGTGTTGGTGACTTGGTGGTGTTCTTGGTCTCATGCTCATGGTGCAATCTCTGGTAGTGTGGCCTGACCCATGCTAGTTTGGCCTCTAGGTGTGTTGTAATGGTGCCTTGTTGGTGTTATCTATGGCTATTGTAGATAGTCTCTTGCCCAATAATTTTGAGAAAGTCAAAATAATATATTTAAAAATTTTGAACTCATCAATAATTTAATTAAAACTACAAATTTTCAGTTATTTCTTTTTCAATATAAATAACTATATTGCCGGCAATAAATTTATCTTTCATTTTATTCTGTAATCTTGTTTTGATAATCTTCATTGTGAAACCCCTCTTCTCTTTTTCTCATTTTCTCTCTGTTTGAAAAGAACAAAACCAGTTTCCTTCCACTTCTCTTCCTCTGCTCCTCATTTCTTCCTCAGCCTCTCTTCCAAAAATGGTTCTCTCACCATTTCTTTGAAGTGCAATCAGACTCTGGAAGAACTACTCCAACAGAACCCTTTGTTGATCCCTCTCCTAGCTCCTTCCCTCTAGGTGAGTCTCCACCCTTGCTTGGTTCCTTCATGGGTCACACGCAATATTTCCAACATATCTTGTGCACTGGTGCAGACTGAGATCCTGTAAAACTCATCTAGGGTTAAGGCAGATGAAATTATATTTCTAGCTTTTACATCATATTGAGCTCGTCTATTTTTGTCTGTTGTCCATTGCGAGAATGACTTTGGTTCCTGCACATCATTTACAATATTAACATGAACAAATGGACCATTTAACACAGCATCCCAAATACCTCTATCAATAGATTCCAGAAAAATTTGCATCCTAACTTTCCAGAAAGGATAATTTTCACCAGTAAATAAAGGAGGTCTGTTGATAGACGCACCCTCAGCAAAAGTTTGATTTTGTCCAACCATTTTCGAAAAATTTGAATAACTATGAAAGCAAGCTCTAATACCAATTGTTGGTATCGCACAGCGAAATGTTTAAGCGTTTGGACAAAAACCAAGAGGGGGTGAATTGGTTTTAAGTAATAAAATTAATACTTTAAAATTTGTCCAAAATTTTATCGATTAAATCAAATATTAATTTCTTTAAACACAATAATAGATGGAATAAAGAGATAGAGAAGAAAATTGAACACAAGTATTTATACTAGTTCGGATCAAAAGATCCTACGTCCAGTTGTTAATCTCTCAAAAACAAGATTAACTAAATCACTAACAAATATCAGATTACAATCAGATAATAAAAGAGTAAGGAAAGAAAACACCTCTCTTGAACACACAAGAGATGAACACCTTTCTCTGAATCACATAGAGAACCTTGACCTTAGCTTTCCTAGCAACAATAACAGCACTCAATCTCAGAAAACCTCTCAGGAAAAGTTATCGCTCTACCCACACTAGGTTTTTCAAAGCTTCTTTTGAGAACACTCTTTGCAGTCACAACACTAGCACTCTAACTTCTCAAAAAGGTAAGTTAGAAGTAACTCTGATGTTCCTTAAATAGGGGTTCCAAAAATTAGGTCAAAAACTGAACAATCGCGCCCAACTGACCAGGATAATTGATTTTAATCGATTATTCCAGTGTATTTTCTGAAAATAATTTTTTGAGCAGATAATCGATTATCAGAGGTGATAATCGATTATTCCAGTGCTTTCCTGAAAAAATTGACTCAGCTCAGGATAATCAATTATCCTAAGTGATAATCGATTATCACTTTGATTTTTCGAGAAATACCAGAATTTGCTCTTTGCATATTGATTCTAACTATTCTAATTACACTACAAGATAACTTTAAACATAACAACACATGTTCTTCATATTGACTTCCATATGGCTTTTAGGCTTCTTTTATCATCATCAAAACCTTGCTTCAGCATTAGACTTGTATTTGCTTTTGCCAACATATACATATGGTGAAATTGCATGGAATTGGATTATGAGAAGATGTGGTTGAACTAGGATTTCAAGGGAAATTCTAAGGGAAGTGTTTAGTGTATGTAAGAACATAAAGACTCAATTTTTGTTGCTATCCTGACGCTCCAATAACCATTAAGAGTCATGTATAGTATAATGGATTATGTCGTGAGGAGTAGCACGATGTCCTAGTCTGTGGACCCAATCCGTCACAGATGCAAAGGGGACTTACCTTGGGAGCGGTTGGGTGATAGCCCCTTGAGCCCAAACTCTACAGAGTTTGGGAACCTTCACAGGTGCAAGCCACCAAGAGATCCGATGTCGCTTACATAATCCGAATAGTGAGTCTAGAGTCATGTATATGTGTTGTGTTGTGGTGGTTTAAATAATTCTGATGGATGTGAAGATACTTGCTCATAATTATAATTGAACTGCATGATTTCTCTTCTTTTAGTTAGCTTACCTGTTTTGTCTATGCTTGTTCTTCTTGTGTATGTCCTCTTTTGCAATGATCACCTATGAATTGGTGTGAGCAGAGAAGGATTTAGGTGAAGATACTCCCCTCCTGAACAAAAGTTGAACCGTGGCTAGAGATGTCTGATAGTAGTTCTTGTTCATGCTTTGGAATAGAGCTTTTGGATGTATATGTTATCCCTTCCTTAGTATAGGCTACACTTATAGTTTGCGACTTATATAGTTATTTTGGATGACTGTATTAACTTTTTGTATGACATATTCTGACTACCTGCCTTGCTTGATCATGATATAATGTTTTGTTTAGTAGCTTAAAAACTATTAAATGGGATGCTACATTCATTGTATAAAATGGTACATGAAGAATTAAAATAAGATGAATTAGATGATCAATCAAGTCAAATGTCATTGATTTTGATTTTTGTGTTCTTGTCAAAGAAAATATAATTCAAGAATGGTTATAAATTTTTCAAATTTGGATAGTTAGAAACATCAACAATGAAATGTTGGAGTTGAAATTCTAAATTAATAAATAATGCTAACTATTAAACTAATATTTAAGTATCAAGTGAGACCAGAGAGAATTTTTTTTTTAAGAATAGAAGAGAACAAATGAGAAAAAAAAATAGAGTTTCTGTCTAACTTCATATTTTCCTTATAAACAAAAGGAAAACATGTGAGAGTAGGAGATGAATACAATTTTTGAGAAACTAAAAAGACAATAAAAAAATAAAAAACATTTTAATAAATATTTGTATTCTTTATATTATTTGACTTTATGTTTTATTATTTATTAACATTAAATATTAATTTAATTTTCATAAATTCTTAATATACACTACATATAATTTAAAAATTAAAAATAAAATTGAAAAATTGTAATATACATAGACATAATTTTAAAAAATTTGAGGGGGTCATGACCCCATTCAGTCTGTTCAAAGATTCGTCTCTGATCGTGGATTACTAACAAAGAAGATGGATTCTAATAGAAACAGAATGATGAGTTCTAATAATAGGAGAGGAGATAATAATAATAATAATAATAATAATAATAATAATAATAATAAAAATTATATTTGTATAATTTTAAGTAATAACTATTTTTTAACATAATTTTAATTATTTACATATAAATTTAAATCATATTTATTTTAGGAATAAAATTATTCATTAGCATATTGTTTTAATCAAATCATATTATATAAAAATTTTATCTCAAATTCACTAAAATCACACCATATCTTTTCTGATCCAAACAATTTCACTTTCATAATTTTTTCCTTTCAAATTCACTCATTTATTGAGAACAGAGTTATATCTTCTGAAAATTAATAGGTATTATGTTAAAACTAATATATATATATATATATATATATATATATATATATATATATATATATATATTTTTTTTTTCATTCACGTCTCTTATTCCCACCCATCTATTTTTATTATGGATGTTTTTCTTATCGTATTTTTTATAGAAGACATCACTTTAGAAAACGTAAGTATAAAAAGAAAACATATGAACTAAATTGACACATAATATTTAAATAATAGTACTTATTCTAAAAAATAAAATTATATTAAAAGACAAAAGATCGTATAGTGTCAAAACTAAAAACCCAGCTTAAAAGAGCCCACCACACCACATGTAATACAAATATGCATAATTTTAATTTTAGGTTTAATTAATCGTAAGGTACCCAGTTTGGTACTAGAGTGTCAAATTGGTACCCGCTTTTAAAAAAGTGTTAATTGCATCCCAACTTTTGAAAATTGCTTCAATTAGGTCCCTTTCAGACAGAGTTGACTAACGCCGTTAGTCAACGTGCCACGTGTCAATCTGTGGTTTTTTTGATTTTTTTTTTAAAAAAAAATTAATTTTTTTTTAATTTTTAAATTTTTTTTTAAATTTTTTTTAAAAAAAAATTAAAAATGCCACGTGCCAAGTCCCTGTGTGTGCCACGTGGCATTGTCAGTGCCACGTGGCATTGTAATGCCACGTGTCAGTGTCACTATTAGATGTCATTGTTTTGATTTCGATTTGGTCCCCATTTATGTTTTTTCGTTTCAATTTAGTACCTACTTATGTGTATTTGATTCAATTTTGACCTAATAATTTTTAAT
>Ga0214542_1002931_pt1 | contig 35147 bp, 20 predicted proteins | sample CNSS1metaG_FD_160096 | JGI IMG/M metagenome (GOLD analysis project Ga0214542, IMG submission 160096) | Root nodule microbial communities from cowpea collected in UCLA plant growth center, Los Angeles, California, USA - CNSS1 | ecosystem: Host-associated > Plants > Roots > Nodule | place: USA...
GTACATAGATATCAGAATAGTTAACAATGTAACATATTCTACATTTAGAGAAGCTTGCTTAGCTCTAGGAATTTTAACAGATGATACAGAATATGTCGAAGCTATAAGAGAAGCAAAAGATTAGGGTTCCGGACATTATCTTAGAAAACTATTCGTTACTATATTGTTGTCGAATAGCGTTAATCATCCAGAAGATCTATGGAACAAAACATGGGAGTGACTTGCAGATGGAATTTTGTATCGCGAGAGAAATATTTCCGGAATTGAAGGTTATATCTATTTTGTTTATTTGCACATGAATTGGGTTACGAGATTGTCTCTTCCAAAGTAACAAGATATTCTATAAATTATTTGTACGCAGATTTAACCATTGGAACAAAAATGCTCCAAAATCTGACTTTGATCGAGATAGAAAAATTGCTTGAAGATAATAGAAGCAGTTTAAAATTCTTCCCAACCATGCCATACCCAAATGATTTTGTTGTCCAAAATTGTGGAAATAGGCTTATTTATGCAGAACTGAATTATAACGTTGCTGAGCAACGAGAATTGTTCCAATCCAACTTAAGATCAATGACAGGTTCAGAAGCTATGTTCTTTCTTATTGTATTACTTTAAACGAAAATGACATTATTTAACAACTGTCATAACAATTCCTTTCAGGTGAACAAAAGCAAATTTTTGAAAAGATTAGTAAGGCCGCTCTAAATAAACAAGGAGGAGTATTCTTTCTATATGGATATGGTGGAACTGGAAAAACTTTCATGTGGAGAACACTGTCAGCAGCATTTCGTTCAGAAGGAAAAATTGTATTGACAGTTGCTTCAAGTGGAATAGCTTCTCTATTACTACCAGGAGGACGAACAACACATTCTAAATTTAAGATACCAGTACCAACATTAGATAATTCAGTTTGCAATATCGAACAAGGATTTGAAGCTTCGGAGTTGTTAAAGAAAGTTGAACTTATTATTTGGGACGAAGCTCCAATGGCACACAAATATTGTTTTGAAGCATTAGATAGAACTTTGAATGACATAATAAGTGGTATGACGAAAGAGAATGCTGTTTTTGGTGGAAAAGTGATAGTATTCGGAGGTGACTTTAGGCAAATCCTTCTTGTTATCCCTGGAGGTAGCAGGTCCGATATTGTAAATTCCACAATTAATTCATCTTATCTTTGGGATCACTGTGAAGTTCTAACATTGACAAAAAATGTGTCTGCTACAACGAGGTTTACAAAGTAGTACTGCATCCGAGATTCAGGAATTCTCGGATTGGATTGTTAAAATTGGTGATGGTAAGTTAGAAGAACCAAATGACGGTTTAGTAGAAGTCGAAATACCCAAAGAATTTCTGATTTCAGAGTTCAATGATCCGATAGAGGCAATTGTGAATACAACATATCCAGATTTAATTCACAAGTACACAGAAGAATCATTTTTGCAGAGCAGAGCAATATTAGCAAGTAGAATTGAGATTGTCAATCAAATCAATGAATACATGCTATCACTAATTCTAGGTATGCCAATGGAAGTCATGAATTTATAATGGTACATGTTGGTATGATCGGTATTAATAATAGTCTTATTTATATATCTAACAATTGTTCACAGGAGAAGAAAAAGAATATCTTAGCTCTGATTCAGTGGATGAATCAACTTCAAGTGATGCTTATAGCAATATCACCTCTGAGTTCCTAAATTCACTTAGTATGTCTGGACTTCCTAATCATAAGATCAAACTAAAGATTGGAGTACCTATAATGCTTTTGAGAAACTTGGACCAAGCTACAGGATTATGCAATGGAAGCAGATTGATCGTGACCAGACTTGCAAACCATGTCATAGGTGCTAAATTGATAACAGGAAACAAGGATGGACAAGAAATTTATATTCCTCGAATGTCAATGTCTCCGTCCTAGTCCCCATGGCCATTTAAGCTAATTAGAAAGCAATTTCCCATTATGCTCTCATATGCAATGACAATAAACAAATCTCAAGGACAGTCACTAGGTTTTGTCGGATTGTATTTGCTGACACCCGTATTTAGCCACGGTCAGCTCTACGTTGTAGTTTCTAGAGTTCAAAGTAAATCTGGATTAAAGATATTAATCCATGACAATGACAACAAAAGATGCAGCAAAACAACAAATGTTGTTTACAAAGAAGTCTTCCAAAATGTATAACTTAGCAATCTTTTGTTATTAACTACAAAATATTTTATCCAGTAGTGTTTAGCAATATGATATAGTATTAAACATTGTAGCAGAAACTTACTTTATTTGGACATACATCCAAGTAGGCCAATCATGCGTGAAACATCTACCCATGTTGGATGCCGGAAGTTAGAAATCACGATATCAATTCCCAGAAATGAAATATCAATCTCCACGTTGTTAGATACCAGATTAAGAATTCCTGAAAACAATAAGTAAATAAATATCACAGAAACAAATTTGGTATACACTTGATGTGCTAAATCCAATAACGATCGACAGAGTAGGTAATTATCTTATTCATGAATATTTAAAGACAAATTTACAAATTTTTCATTGTCCCCAAATTTATAGCCAAATCACAGTGATGGAGGAGTAATTCTTACCCAGATCGATCCATACTTTGTTCTCTGGTCCCATTTCTGCTTTGTTCATACAAGCTGAATGACATGAACGACTGTAGGAAGTAATGTCGAAACCACGAAGCTTTACCATTGCTTTGTACCATTACTCCACATATGCAAAGCTGTATTTAAGACAAAACCAACCCATCCACCAACTCATCCTTAATTTAACTAACAACTCCACAATAATTGATTTATGCACCTCCATTACATAACAACGTCACTGTAAAATATTTATATATTAATTCTGACTACATAACAGAATATCTTCAACCTAACGGCGTTCTCATACCAACAGCGAAACAAAGGAATGGATTTCATGTAATTTCAAATCCGGAGATGAGTGGTGAATATAAATCTATAGGTCCCAGTATAATTGTACAAGAGTCAATTACACGGTTCCAACTAACATATTTTAGACCAATTTATGGACGAATACCAATAAAAACCATTGCCAATATGTACAAAGCAGTGGTGAATAATTCTTTGTTAAATTTTCAACATCTGTTGTAATGATAATCATATGTTTGAAAATTTTTAATACATATAGTAGGCTTATACATTTTCTTATAATTATATATTTCTACAATACGTAATGAAAAATTACTTTCAAAATGTACAAACTATTACTATTAAAATAAATTATACAAAACTTGACTAATTGAAATTTTTTTAAGCAAGTTGATTATAGTTTTGTACGTCATTGTTGAAAACAAAATAACAATTAAATTTGGATCTCATTGTTGAAAACAAAATAACAATTAAATTTGGATCTCATTGTTGAAATTAATTTACACAAAACCAGCAGACCAAAAAACCAACATCAAATTAAATACAATAAAGAATTTGCATACCAGACATGAAGATTCAACATCATATTGAGTTAGCTTCTTTGTCAGGTTATGATTTCCATTATCAAGGCCATTACCAACCACCGTATGAGTATCATTACCAGTGGAAGTATTACATCATTGCTCAGCAGTTCAGATGAAACCCTCTCATACAATATTTGTGTTCCTTCAGCCAAGAAAATCTTATAAAGAAAAACATTGTTTCCTATATAACTAAAATGTACATAAAAATTGCTATTCAAACCATAATACTTAAAGAACTCCGCGAAACTAAACAAAACAAAACAGCCATCTATATTGATGTCCACAAAGAACTCAAACTTTTTGTATAGGGGATCATACAATTCCACCTTCGAGTCCAGTTTAAGATCATCTTGACAAAACATTCGAAATTCCTCTGGCAAAACTATAAATAGCTGTTCACAAACATGAAATAAAAAACCAATATTACCCACAATATACATATGTATACAACGAAATAATAATAAACAAGTATAAAAATTGTTACCTTTGATGTATCCACCATCAGTCGAAAACATTGGAAGAACCTAGGTGAGCACGAAGGTTTACATAGTTTTCGTGATCCTGCTGAATTCCCTACAATAGGATAATGAATTTCCTTCCAATGTACGTCAAATACTCTTAACCTAAAATATCGATCACCGCAATACAGGGTACATATATATATGCAGCATCATCTATACCATAAAAATCTAAAATCTGTCTTCCACAGACAAACTTCCTGTCGGCCAAAAGCCTTTCCTCAAATTCAATGTTCAAAACATTTCCCCTCGGATCTGAGAAAAAATTTGTTCCTATTACCAACGTATCAGCCCATTCCAAAAAGAACCCTTCGTCAAAATCTAAAAACTCCTGAAAAACAAATTACCCAGACTTTAACGTTGATTCAAAAACCCAAAAAGAAACAATCTTTATAACAGAAACGGCTACAGGAACGAATGCATGATCATATTAAAGTCGCCCAGAAATTTTACAGCGAAAAAGAAATTCAAATAACGAAACTATAAACACAAACCTGTAGGGCACTTTTGTTAAAGCTAAAGCGTTTTGCACTTTTGTCCTCCATGTAAGCAGATGAAAATGGAAGTCTGTAGGGCACCCGATTCTTCTAATTCAGGAACGTAAAAATGAAAAACCAAAGCACTCAATGTGTACACTACACGAAACTGAAAAGCCAAATCAAATCTGCAATGCACTCTTTGCAGAGATACGAAAAGACTGTTTGAATTTTTCGGAATATGCGTTGTCGCCAAAAACCCACATATTTTTTCAACAAAGTAATTATTAATATATCTCACATATTTTCCCTTTCAACTTTTTATTATTTTGGAAACACACGACCTTTTTTTAAGTAGGTTTTTCAAAAGAGTATTTTCTTATATTTAGATTCATCTATAATTGATTCAAACATAAATTAAAACTATATCGATGAATAGAATAACAATAATATAAATACAAAATACACACTACAGCAATAACAAAAAAAACAATAAAAGACCCGTGCGTCACGGGTCTCATACTAGTTGAAATTTAAGGCATAAGAACACCAGGGGCTAAAGTTACAACTTTTTTATATATCACATCTACTTATTTTTATTAAAAAAATATCTATGTGTGTATTATTTACAGATGTAATATATTTTTTTGTAATATTATAATTTATTTATAATAATATATATTTTTAATTTGACGTACATATTTTACATTTTTAACTATATGTTAAAATTAAAAAGTAAAAAGTTGTCTAAATGTATTAAAAGTAGATACACATCTCAATTGTTTAACGTATTATAAATCATTCAAGAGTATTGTGTAATTATTTATTATTTTTTATTTAATTATTGTTATTAATATAATTTTTTAAAATAAAAAGTATCAAATATCTTTTTCCACTAGTAAATTAAAATAGAAATATACTTTATATTAAAGAATTTACAAAATTTGAATATATGTTTATCTATTTTTTAAAAGGTAGTCGCACCTTTTTCTCCAACTTGTAGGTTTTAAATTTTGTTAATATTTTAGTAAACTACTCTTTATTTTAATTTAAATTATCAAATGATAACTTTGTTATGATATAATATGTTATTTTTTATTATTTTTTTAAAACTACATAATCGTAAGATATAGATAAAGTGGTATTATAAATTGTTTATGTGTAATTTATTAGTTATTTTAAAAAGTTAAGAAAAATATTTCTGAATTAGTTTAAATTTTAATTTAGTAAATTAATATTTTGTACATAAAAAGAGAAATTTTAGGGTGGTTCCCGTAAGTGGCAGTCCAAGTTCCATTATTTACAAAATTATAACATTTATCTACATTATAAATTGCAAGGAAAAATATTGTTAGTTTTTTGAAACTTGGAAATGTTGATCAAAAGAGTCTTTAAATAATTTTATAATATAATTTATGTAATATCTCATTATATATTGATAATGTAAAACACATAGTGAAGCGAGTACATAAAAATATATATATATATACAATCATCCTCTGATTAACGGTAGAAACAAAATGATTGCTATATATATTATTGTTCAAAATGTGTGGTGTAACTATCTACACATATTGTCTCTACTTCCCACCTATGCTTGACGGCATAAAAACAGTAAATTGTTTGTAATCAATAATCCATCGAAAGTAAATAGCTTTTTTATGTTATAAATGAAGTAAAAAGAAAACGAAAAATAGTACAGGTGTGTTGTGAAAATTTTTGTGTTTGCAAAAGTTGAAAACTTGTTTGAAAAGTCTAGCACAACTATCCATTTAATTATAATATATCTCCCAATTAATTATGAAAGAAAAAACCCGTTTATTTTTTATACTGTTGACGGTGGTTTTATGTGGAAACGAAAAATAGTGGAAGTGTGTTGTCAAAAATTTTTGGCTAGCAAAACTTGAAAGACTTGTTCGACAATTCTAGCTCAGCTTCCAATTTAATTACACTATACTCCGCACTTAATTATGAGAGCAGCAACTAATTCATTTTTGGCAATGATTGTTACAGGCAAAGTTAATGGTGATTTTATGTTACGGTTCAACTTTGATGGAAACAAAAAAAAAAGGAAGTGTGTTGTCAAAAATCTTTGGCTAGCAAAACTTGTTCGAAAAGTCTAGCTCATTTCCTCATTTAATTACACTATACTCCCAACTTAATTATGACAACAACAAACATCTCATTTATGGTAATGATTGTTGAAGGCAAAGTTAGTGGTGATTTTATGTTACACTTCAACATTGATGGAAATAAAAAACAATGGAGGTGTGTTGTAAAAAATCTTTGGTTAGAAAAACTTAAGAAAATTGTTCAAAACATTTAGTGCAACTCCCCTTTTAGTTACATTATGTTCCCCACTTAATTGTGACAACAAGAACTAGTTCATTTTTTGTAATGACTATTGAAGGCAAAGTTAATGGTGATTTTATGTTACAATTCAACTTTGATGGAAACAAAAAACAATGAAGGTGTGTTTTAAAAATCTTTGGCTAGTAAAACTTGAAAAACATGTTCAAAAAGTTTAGTGCAACACAACATTTAATTACACTCTACTCTCCACTTAATTATGATAGCATAAACCAGTTCATTTTTTGTAATGATTGTTAATGGCAAAGTTAATGGTGAGTTTATGTTATAGTTCAACTTTGATGGAAACAAAAAACAATTGAGGAGTGATGTCAAAAATCTTTGGCTACCAAAACTTGAAAAACATATTCCAAAAATCTATTGAACTCCCCACTTAATTTGATGTAAGTTTCCACTTATGCATGACAAAAGCAACCAATACAGTTTTGGTAATGAATGATTCAATCCAAGTAAATGTTTGTTTTATGTTAGAGTTGAACTGTGATGGGAACTGGAAATAATAGAGATATGTTGGGGAAAAGGTATGTCAATCGAAAATTCAAAAACTTGTTTAAAAAATGTAGCACAGCTCCCCATTTAATTACATGGTACTCATCACTTATGAATGATAACAGAAACCAATTCAATCTTGGTAAAGACAAATAAAGGCAACGTAAATGGTGTTTTTATGTTAAAGTTGAAGTTTGAAGGAAACGAAAAATAGTGGAGGTGTGTTGCCAAAAATCTTGGTTTACCAAAACTTGAAGAACTTGTTCAAAAAATCTACTGCGGGTCCCCACTTAATTTAACGCAAGTCCCTATTGAAATTGTACTTCAGTTGATGCCCATTTCATTTATGTTGAAATAATTTATTTGTTTTAATTAAAATTGTTTAACTATTTTCAAACAAACTTAGTGAGTAGTGGTTTAGATATTTTGGGGAGTTGTTAAACATGGAATTGTGACCCAAGCAATTTTGTGCAGTTCCTATTAATTTGCTTTGAGTTTCAGTTTCATTTTTTTGTATTTAAAAGTCTCTTTCAATTCAATAAATCTGAGATAATACATTGCAATTTGCTCTTTGCTCTTTCTCTGTAATGTACTCCTCTGTATTCTCTCTCTTAAAATACCAACAGTCCCTAATTATGCATGATAACAACAACCACTTCATTTTTGGTAATGAATTATTCAATCCAAGTAAATGATGGTTTCATTTTATAGTTGAATTGTGATGGGAACCATAAACAATAGAGATATGTTATTGAAACGGTATGTCAACCGAAAATTCAAAAACTTGTTTAAAAATAATAAACAACAATCAACAACACATTAAAATTAGGCAGACACACTATCATATTTACCAAAACACACACACGCACACCACATTTGTAACACACCCATAATCAACCACAACAACCGAAACAGAAACCACACACACAATCACCCACGTAATAGTTGCCCACGAATCGAACGATAAAGTCCACGTACAACTCACCCACGAAAAAACCAACAACAAACGAGTGAATGCCCTAGGATATCTCAATGAAGACAAACGACGAAACGAAATAAGGGACCAAACACACAAGCACAACCACAAAACCACCAATTATCGTGGAGAATACAAACCAGATGCCCTATTTTTTCTTTTCATTTGAATCAATTTTCTCTACCAAATAACACAAGCGTTGGCGTTCCTCCGTGAAAACGAAATATTTTGGCTCCAATTACACTCGTGTGACATTTGAAAAGAAAAAATGAAAATTGAAAGTGAGGTGACACATTTGTTGTGTCAAAATTAAGTCAAAAAAAGTGTAGAAATATCATTTTCCTAAAAAATTTCACACATTCATTTATGAAATTGGAATATACATATATGGTTCCTAGTGTTTTTATATTGTAATTATTACTCGTCCATGTCTTCATCACATTAATGCTTTTGAAGTATTTATAAGGGGTTCATATTTAGTGCTTGCATGAAGCAGGTGATTTTAATTACAAAAGCTGGATGTCATTTTATTCTACCTAGTTAATTCACATATTAAGTCCATCATTTAGTCATATAATTCCTAAGTTGGCTTAAACTGTTAAAACTGTATAAGACTTATCTTATCGTAATTGATTAAATTCTTATAAATGTGTGGGACTTTTGTGGTAACCTAATATATATTTGAGCGAATTTAGTTTCATGCACAAGAACACACAATGATATATATATATATATATATATATATATATATATATATATATGTTTTTTGGGTTGAATTTTCATGTATGTTCAAGGTAGTGATACTGTTGGTTTATGAAAACATAAAGAGCAATAAACCCTACAGATAATTAAAAAATTCTCAATACCCAAAGGACTAAAAGCGAAAGTGTATCTAGGAACAGTAGATAATGAATATTGGTATGTGGTCTTCCAACTGCAAAGCACCCTAAGTTTCCTCTTAGTTTTCTCTTATGATGAGGAGAAAAATAAAGGAACAAAATAATGATGTATGTGCTCTCATATGGGGACCACAACCCCTTGATGTAATGTTTGTCGGTTACTATTTTCTAAAAGTCAATATTCCTAATTTGTCCCCTTTATCAAATTATAAGAAAACAAATACAAAATGGAAATAGAAATGAGGCACGCCACTTTTAGAGGGGGCGTGATGCCATCCAACTGTAGAGATGAGTGATGAGTGTCACCATTTGAATAACAAGTTAAGGCAAGTGAAAACTCCATTCCTGGAAGGAGGAAAAGCTCACGACAATATGGTTTAACAACAAGTGTATAAACTAAAAATGATCAACCCGTTTACATGTAGTAGAACACCACTTATATAGATAGGCTTATACTAGCAAGAAAAGCTTGAAACCCTAATTTCTAAAAGCATCTCTAAAGTAGCACAAAATAGGATGGTAGTGTGCTCTCTTATGATGATTCTTGGCCAGAGTCCAAAAAGGAGACAAGGTGGTCTTCTAATAAGTCCAAAAGGAGCTTTAGGTCAAATGAGACAAAAGGTACAAAGGTGTTTTTGCTTTTTGCTTTATGCTTTTACTTTCCTCTCTCCTCCACCTAGGCTCCACCTCATCCATTCCCTCCACTCATGTTGTGCCACCTAGCCATGCTCCTTACTCCTAATTACCCTACAAAACAATTAAAGATAGATTAGGATGTTGACTTAAGTCAAGTCAACTTTAATGAACAAGTTAAACCTAGTTAAAGGTCAACTTAGGAAAATCATAATAAGGAGATAGAAAATAAAGATAGGGATGAAGGACTGGAAGTCTCCACTCTAGTCATGCTTCTTGTAATCCTTATTGGGGGAGCTTCCATGGAAACTTGTGTGGTCCAGCCTTTATCATCCTCTCCTTCTTAGAGAGAATTCAACCACAAATTCTTATACCCTACGTCAAAAGGTGAAAGATCACACACATTAAATGAATCACTTATGTTATAGCTTTAGGGTAAGTCTAACTCATAGGCATTGTTATTGATCTTCCTAATGACTTGGAAAGGGTCATCCCCTCTCGGGAGAAGCTTGGACTTCCTTTGAGTAGGGGGAACCTTTCCTTCCTCAAGTGAAGTCAAACTCAATCTCCCTCCTTGAAGATGACTTCCTTTCTCCCTTTATTTCCATCCTCTTGATGTTTCTTAACCTTTTTCTCAATAGTTTCTTTAACTTGCGCATGTAAGTCTTGGATCATCTTAACTTTGGTTTCCCCATCTTGGCAAGTCCATGCCTCATGAGTGGGGAGAGGAAGAAGATCTAAGGGGGTTAAGGGATTTAACCCATAAACAACTTCAAAAGGAAAGTGGGAAGTAGTGGAGTGCACTACCCTATTGTATGCAAACTCTATGTGAGGAAGAAGTACCTCTCACTTCCTAATGTTTTGGACTATCATGCACCTCAACATTTGTCCCAAAGTTCTATTCATCACCTCGCTTTGGCCATCATCTTGGGGGTGACAAGTAGGAAAAAATAAGTTTGGTTTCAAGCTTTCCCCACAATGTCCTCCAAAAATGGCTTAAGAACTTTGTGTCTCTATCACTCACAATGGTTCCAAGAATGCTATGTAGTCTTACAACTTTCTTAAAGAAGAGATTTGCAATGTAAGTTGCATCATCAACTTTGTGGCATGGTATGAAATGAGCCATTTTTGAAAACCTATCCACAACCACAAAGATAGAATCCCTACCCTTTATTGTCCTCGAGAGCCCTAAAACAAAGTCCAAGGAGATGTCAACCCAAGGCATGGAAGGGATGCGTAAAGGAGTGTAAAGACCATGAGGTTGGACTCCAAACTTTGCTTTCATTGATGCTATGTAATTTTTGCAATGTTAAACTACATGCTTCCTAAGGTGAGTTGACACATAACTCACTAACAACAACTTTTTATTACTTTTTTTACTGTTTTTAAGAAGTTTAGGTAAAATAGTAAACGCTTTGATTGTACTGCTATAAAATAATCAGTTGAGTCAGTCCACTTTAATTGTACTATAATAAAGATATAAAATAATTTGAAAGAACAAAATATCTTTAAGTTGATCAACTAACTAACCTACTAATCTGGCTCAAGTCAGGTTACAAATTTTTTTACCACAAAAATAAATGGTTAGGTTAACTCATTCTTAACTAAGTTCGTAGTGAGTCAACCGATGTGAATTTTGTCGACTCACTTTGACACTCCTAATCATAATTCATTATATTACAATCACATTTAAATAGAAATTAAAAGTAAATACAAATAGTAAGAAAATACAACTAATTAAAGATTGGGTTAAATATGTTTTTGGTTCCTTAACTTTCAATAAATTTTGGAATTAGTCTGTTTCAAAACTTTTGACCAATTTAGTCCTTCATCTTTCGAAATACATGAATTTAATCTTTACAATCAAATTTTGTTAGGTTGATTTGATGTTTCGTATGCATTTTAGGATTGTATTTGAGTTATTTATATTGTTTGACACATTTTTGCTTTAATGTTAAGTTAAATACTATTATGAAACGCGCTTGAAATGTCAAATAAACTTAACAAAATTTGATTAAAATGACTAAATCTACGTATTTCAAAAAATAAAAGACTAAATTGGTCTAAAATTTTAAAATAGACTGATTCCATAATTCACTAAAAATTAAGAATTAAGGGACCAAAATCATATTTAATACTTAAAAATTTGATTCTTATGAACTATTTTCTATTTTGTACGGGTAGTATCTTAATTTGCTTCTTTAACTATAACCCATTTTGAATAACTTTTAAAATATGAAATCATGTTAATTATCTTTATTTGAATCGTAACATTTGAAAATTTTAAATGACCACAAAAATTGTAGATATTGTATTTAAATATTTTTTAATACACATATTTCTTTTCTAACACGCGATATAATTTTTTTAGCATAATAAAACTATTTCTTTAGAATGTAAGTTAAGATTTTTTTAATCATTTTGATAAAAGAAAAAATCTAATTAATATTATTGAGATATTTATACGTCGATGCCAAAGTTTTTTTTTTTTTTTATTTTTTACCAAGATCAATGAAATATTTTTATGGAGGTTAATAGTATCTGTTTACATGAATTTTATAGTAATAAATTTTTATCATGTTTGCAAAAGAAAAAAAATGTATTTCAATTTACCTTACAAGGAGAATTATTTGATAATAATACCTTAAGCAAATATATCAAGTTAAATTCACTATACTTAAAATATCTTATCTAAATATTTAAAAATATTTAAATCCTTTTAAAAATTAAACAACATGAAATTAAAACAATTCACATTTAATATATTTGAATTCAAGAAAATTACAAATGCATTATACAATATATTTTATAACACTCTAAATCAAAAGTTTATGTCGAATGGTGAATTAAAGTTTTTGTTTGAGTGGGGAATCTCTTTATATTAAAAAGATAAAAAAATGAATATTTTATATATTCATATATATTGGATAAATTTTTGTATAAATATTTTTAAAAAAACTAAGAAAAAATATGTTTTTTTTTCAAAAATAGTTAATGTATAAATTTAATTTGTAAAGTTTTTTATAATATAATTTTTCTTATTTATATATTTTACCATAAAAAACATTTTATAATTTTCTTATTATTTTTATTTTCAAAAATTATTTGTTAGAAATGTAGCTAAACATGTATCGAAAACTTATCAAACATGCACTAGTTACCATTTCATATTACTTTGTGACTTATTCAGTAGTTGTTAATTATCTATGTTTTACTTGAAAGTGAAGAATAAACTCATAATAGTCCTTCATTATATGTATTGGTATAGTTAATAAAAAAAAGTTGGTAGGTGTAAAATAATTTGCACAAAAACATTATGATTATGTACAAGTGATATTCAAATATGATCTAGATTGGTCAAAAGACAAATTTGGTCAACCTTTTAACAAATTGAATAGAATATATCAGTCTTCAACATTGAGGAAACATTTGTAAACATGTTATTCAGAAGAGGAACAAGAAAATTTTAAAAATAGATAAAAAGAAAAGAAAATTAAAGCATAACAAGTGAATTTTTTTTTTACTGATTTCTAACTATATAAATAGTTAGTTGAAGTATACAAATTTTCCTTTAGATAAATTAATTAACGGAGTTTATATATTGTTTTTTCTTTGTTTGTGTTATATGGTTATTGTGTTTTTATAATATATCGATTTTGATGTATTAAAAAAATTGTTTATTTTAAATTATCAGAATTAATGTATTTAGAAATGGAATACTAAAAATCCAATCCAGTATCTAAATTTTAATTCAGTATCTAAATTTTAATTTCTATACTTGAAAGTGTTGTGGCTATGCAGTATAGAAAAGAATAATATACAAACAAGTTTAATAAATTTATTACCAAATAAAAAACTTGAATTAATTTCAATTTTGCCTACATGTTAGTAAGGGAATGGAATATTTGTGACAAAAAATGAGTCAAACTTTGACACAAATAATGATTTAATAATTGGCATCAAATAATTTAGAAAGAAGCATGGTCGGTTGAAAGAGTAAGTACAGAAAATATTGAAAATGAAGAAAAAGGAAAGTTCAACAAACAAAGACCATTGACCTTTCACTTTGAATTTTCCTTTCCAAAACCCTCTCCAACAAGTTTTAGTCATAAAGTGCAATCAACACACAATTAATTCCAATATCATATCCTTTCACATTTATTTTGTACTTGTTTAAGATAAACTAAACTTCAACATTTTATTTAATTATTATAGTTGTCTAAACATTCTCTTTTATTTCTTGATCACATTTTATCTAAGCATCATGTTGGAAATCTTATCTATATCAAATCATTTTCATTAATTAACACCTATTGGAAACTTCTTTACCAAAAGTATATCTTTTATTTTCTTAACAAAGATTAAATATATTTTTCATCTTTTAATTTTAAGTGAAAATTAGAATTTGTTTTTTTTTTCAAAATTTTAACCTAATTTAGTTTTAAAATTTTAAAAATATCTGAATGTAGTTATTTTAATAAAATTTGTTTAAGTTCATTTAACATTTCAAACATGTCTCAGGATAATATTTGAGTTATTTACACTATGTAATACATTCTCTCTTTGATAAATATGTTTGAAATGTCAAATGAACTTAATAAAATTTATTAAAATGACTAAATCCACACATTTCTAAAATTAAGAGACTACTAGACTAAAATTTTAAATAAAAAACTAATTTCAATTTTAACTCTCAATATAGATAACATAACTACATATACAAAGTTCATTAATTATATTTTTTAAAACAAAATATATTTCTATTCATACTCTAATTTTGTCTTTATTCATCATCCATCTTAACTTCTACCGTTGAGTGATATAATTTTCTATTGCTTTTAGTTCATAAAATTGTAATTTTTTTCACCAAAACTTTAATATAGTTTAATCTTCAAATTTTTAAATTAAATGTATATAGTCCACATAATTTAATTACATTAAATTATTTTAACATTCTCAAATGATGTTCCTGCTTATACCGTTTGATATGTTAAAACTCATGTTATATGTAAAAAAAAAATCCAACATCATTATATTAAAAAAAGTATATTTATTTATTTTTAAAATTTGAAATCTAAATATATAAAAATTTAAGAGAAACAAAATTTAATTTTGGGTTTAATTATAATCGTATCTAACTCTTTAAAATATGTTAACTAATTTTTGAACATACTTGTATCATTATTCTGAAGACTTAATAAAAGAATAAAAAGAAAACAATCAAAAAATCAGAACTTCTCTTGACATATCTTATATCAAAATACAAAAGAAAAAAAATATTTTTCAATAAAAGGAACTTTTGAAAATCAGTTGTAATTATTTATATATTTATGTGTGTGTATAAAAAACATGTTACTAGTTTACACGGTGAAGGTTATAAGTATGCACAGTGAGGATAGTGTATTTTCCCAAGAAGACACATAGAAAAGTGTTGTAATCGTTCTGGCCTCGCTGTTTCTGTCTTTGACCGAACTGAACCCAAAGAAGAGGAAGAAACCTTAGCAGCTTTCGGCGCTTTTTTTTTCTTTAATCTCTATGTTTCTTTCCCTTCTTCTTCATCTTCTTCGCTTCACATTTTTTTCATATCATATTCATCCCTGTCTCTCTATGACACACTAGTACTTGTTCTTTTCTGTACCCATTATTACCCACACACCCAAAATATATATATATATATATATATATATATATATATATATATATATATTATAATCCACTATTTTATTATTATCACTACTATTATTGTTTTTATTACCTTAAACTAAACAAAAACCAGTTTTTCTTTATTGTTTTGTGATTGTTTTGTTTTTATATACTAGAGTGATGTATCCCTGGTTTCTACACTATGTGCAATGAACAAACCAACTGAAGTTATTGCCTTTTAGCTTCAATCTCTCAACTCAACCAACGCATCACCCAAATCTGGCGGCATATCTCAGCTTGCACTTTCACAACTCTGCGAAAGAGAAAAAGGAAAAAGTAAAAGCGAAAGAAAGAGAAGCCCTTTACTTGTTTTCAGGTAACCCTCTTGTTTTTCTCTGTTGTATTCTCAATCTCTCTCTAAAGATCGTTCCTTTTCCTGGTAAATTGAGATGGACTGGATTTTCTTTTGGCTGAGGAGATTTCTGTAATTGATTCTGCTCTTGCTTATTCAGATCGAGATGTGGGTTTGTTCCTTTTTCTGTTGTTGTTTTTGTTGTTGTGTTGATCTTGCATTTGGTTTGTGTACCATTTTGGAATGCATTTTTCTTTTGTTTGTTTAAGTTTGATGGGTTGATTGGACTTTGCATGCTAATGGTAGCATTTGAGGTGCTGAATTTTCTTGCTAAGTGGGAAGAAATTGACTTGTTTCTGTTTGTAGGTATGACACTGCCTAGCTGACCAATGATAACATTAATAGAAGCAAGGAAGGAGAAATGAGTGTATGCCCAAATGAATTGATTGCTTTCTTCTTGTGTCTATGAATTGGGGAGGCGAAGGTGTTAGCACATCAGAGATTTATGACTTGATTATTTTAGTAAACCCAAAAGGAACACTCTTAAGGCACAGTAAAACAATAGTTCGTGTAAAAGTCTGTCAAAGTCCTAGGTATCTTAGTTATCTTCATAACCCTGTCCTCAACATGGGGGTACTTGTAAAATTATCTGATTTGTGGGATGTATGGTGAAATTCTTGGTACATTGATGTTTACTACTACCTTGGACCTTTGTGTCACTCCTACTTCATTCCTCCTTGATTACTAAATTGTTCCCAATTGTGAAAAGTGGGGAATTTCCTATTGTCCATTCAAAATAGCATTTTGGCCTTTTGGGAAAATAACTTATTCATCATATTCTCATCTTCAAATATAACGTGGCAAATATTTTGGCACATATAGGTTTTAGTTCAACCTGCTATCAAGGGGTGCTTGAGTCTGTTTTACTTCATTCACCTGTCTTATTATGCTGAGTTGAATACCAACTTATGAAGTGACTTGAGATCTTCCTTTGCAGGGATGGTGATTTTTGTTTGTCTTGTTTTGGCTGCTGACACTATCTAGTTTCTTTGTTAGGTGAAACCAACCCTGCTAATGCATGTACCCATTACAGACGGGCATTGAAACTCAGTGATTTCTGGTGGAGCTTGACTAGTCATCTTCTATGCTGTCTTGTGTAACAGAAAATATGGGCTTACTCTGTAGCAGAAACCGGCGTTATAATGATGCTGATGCTGAAGAAAATGCGCAGGTCAACAATAGTAAAAAAAAAGTTAAGGTCTTAATCTTAAAGTGTTACACAGCTTTCAATTTGATAAATTTGTGTGAATTTGCAGACTGCAGAGATTGAAAGGAGAATAGAGTTGGAAACAAAGGCTGAAAAGCACATTCAGAAACTTCTACTACTTGGTACAGTTTACTCAGTCAGTTTTCTTATATTTCTTTTGTATATATGCTTCGCTGATACATTTTGAAGCTAAAGTTAGTTAAATGGAGTGATTTATAGACACACTTGGAATCCAGTATTGTATAAGTGTTGATGATGCTACCAAATTTGAAGGAATCACACATATTTTGTACCTAGTATCTGCTGTTGTTCGGAGTGCTTCCAAAAACCACTTGGTTCCCAGATGTGTCACTGTTACAAATGTTATCATTTATTTGTCTCCTATATGTAGAAACCTGCAAACTCTGTGGTTTAAGGTCTTTTACTATTAAAAGAATGAAGGTTGCTTATCTTCTAATTAACATTATTCATAATTTGATATGCTTTTGAGATATAACATCATGCGGGCCTTCAACTAATATCTCAAGCTTTGGGGTAGTTGGTGATTGACATGATGATATACTCATTCTTGTAAATAAAAGTTTGTTGCAAACAGTGTTTTAGTTTCTATTGTTCTGGAAACTATTTGATAGATTTCGAATACTTATTAAACAGAATATCTTGGATGACTTCTTCTGTTAGTTTAGTGGTGTATCCCCTTCCCATTCATTTAATTGAATCATATATGCAATAAGTGCTTAATTTCTTGTTTAGTTGCTTTTTTTTCTTCTAGACTTATTTGTATGTGTCAAATTTTCTGTTGTTTAGGAGCTGGAGAGTCAGGGAAGTCTACAATATTTAAGCAGGTAAGAAAAAAACATTGCTGTCCTTGTTTTAGCTTTGTACACACTTACTTGATTGTTGATATTTATTTGTTTTCCTGTACTATGCAGATAAAACTTTTGTTTCAAACTGGCTTTGACGAGGCAGAACTAAAAAGCTACTTACCAGTCATCCATGCTAATGTGTATCAGACAATAAAAGTACGCAATACTTGAAAGGGTGTGTTAATTATTTTTCTCTTTAAAATACAGAGTTTGCAGTGTCCACTGCTTATAGTTTGAAAAAGTTTTTCTGTGAATTGAGTTTTATTGGAGGTAGTTGAGTATATTGTTTTCCTTAATATGTACTTGATGTGTTTACACAGTTATTGCATGATGGATCAAAGGAGTTTGCCCAGAATGATGCTGATTTTTCAAAGTATGTTTTATCCCATGAAAATAAGGTAGTTTACTGCCACCATCTCTATGATCCTCTTCTACAATATGGCCAAGAATTTTAGGATGTGGTCTTCAAAGTATTGCAACTGTGTAATTTTAGTTCCTCCATCAGTCTTCAATTAAGTATTTAATAGATTTAGTTCATCCATACTTCAAGCCCAAATGGGTTTTGCATGAAGAGGCATGCTAGTAATATAAAACCATTCACCTGTCTTCTTCTTCAGCTTTTGGATAGAGGTTTGTGACAGGATTTTTGTCTAAATTCATATGAAGCTTTCTTCATTTTTCTTTCAGGAAATTGGGGAAAAGTTATCAGATATCGGAAGCAGGCTGGATTACCCATATCTCACCAAGGAACTTGCACAGGAAATTGAAAATCTGTGGAAGGATCCTGCAATTCAGGTGGCTAGATGTCATACTTTGGTTTCTTTTACTTAATTCTTTCTATATAGTTGTTTTTTGGCATAAGCTAATTAGTTTATGGATCACATTTTACTTTCTGTAGGAAACATATGCCCGTGGTAGTGAGCTTCAAATTCCAGATTGTACTTATTATTTCATGGAAAATTTGCAAAGGTTGTCTGATGCAAATTATGTCCCAACAAAGGTAGCAAAAATCTATCATACTTTTACACAGATTTTAAATCTAATTCATAATTTTATTTTTATCTGCCCTTGGTACATTGCGTATCTGATCCATTTTCTTGGTTGATTTAGTATTTTTTTATTTTCTAGATGTTTAGGTTTTGATCAGCCAAATTATTTTTATTTCTTCTCTTACTTTTGTTGGTGTAAGATTAAACAGGTCCGGGTTACAACCCATGACGCATCTATTTTATTACTGATAAAAACTGTGATTAAAATGGGTCTGAAAAATCAATATTTGCTTCATATTTGTAAAAGATCAAGTAATATGGTGTCATTCTTGATCTGAAAAACAATTAGTGGTATGTAATCCTGTTCTGACCGGCCTTATCTTTCTTAACTTATTTTTGTACTTAAATCAACTTGTGTTCTACGTTGCTTCTTGTTGGTATATTATAGTTGCCATACTATTCTACAAAAATAGAGTATCTATCTCAGAAGAAGTTCACCAAAATTTTGTACATTCATAATTTTATTTGTAATTTCTCAATCTGTTTTACAACTGCAGGAGGATGTTTTGTATGCTAGAGTGCGTACCACTGGGGTTGTAGAGATCCAGTTCAGGTAAACATGCTGTTTGGTTTGATACTTCTTACTATACTTGTTGGTGGTGCTTTTTGATGAAGAATGAAGATATATCGCCTGCATTAATTTGCAGCAACATAATTTCTCTATATTTGAACACAAATCAAGATTCGGATAACAAATGCATCAGGGAAATTATGGTAGCACCTAGTAAGGATAGGATGGTAGAATCTTCTATATGATGATTTGGTCTTGTGAGAAGAAGACCAATAGAAGCAATGTAAGAAGAATTTACCAGATGATGGGGATAATATGTAGAGGTAGAGGAAAACCAATAAAAGGTTTCAATGAAACCATTAAGACAGACTAAGATCTAAATGGTTAAAAATTATCAAAATCTGGTTGCACTATACTTTTGTTTTTGTTTTTCAAATGATCTTTGTTATGCTTGTCTTACTGTGTTTGTGACTGACATATGTATTTGATTTTCACTGTCTCTTTTTATATTTCTTTAACATAATATGGCATACAGTGTAAAAATACTCAACAACATATGTTGTTATATCTTTGCTATTTTGACAGTCCTGTTGGGGAAAATAAGAAAAGCGGTGAAGTCTATCGACTCTTTGATGTTGGTGGCCAGAGAAATGAGAGGAGAAAGTGGATCCATTTGTTTGAAGGAGTTTCAGCTGTAATATTCTGTGCTGCAATTAGCGAGTATGGTCTTCCATCTTTAATTTGACACTGTCAACTCTCAGAAACACTAACAAAAATTCTTGCATTCTTGCAATATTTCTGGCAAGAAGACACTACAATTATTAAACATATAAACTTAAAGGGTATTATTGACGTCAAACTTGCCTTCAGGTATGATCAAACACTTTTTGAGGACGAAAACAGAAACAGAATGATGGAGACTAAGGAGCTTTTTGAGTGGGTCCTGAAGCAACCGTGTTTTGAGGTTTCCTTTTTATAGTCTTTTTTACCTTTAAGTTTCTACTACAATTACAAAAGAAATTTCTTATGTCAACCTTTTTTTTTTCTGGTTCCTTCATATTTTTTCACGAGTTGACATTTCTACCTATCTTAGAAAATAATGATGTCCTTGTTTTTTGTACACAGAAAACATCCTTCATGTTATTCTTAAACAAGTTTGACATATTTGAGAAGAAGATCTTGAAAGTAAGAATCATCTGAATATATTGCACATTCTTGCTGAAGAGGTTACCACCATTTCAGTCTCTAATGTCTTGCATTGTGCAGGTCCCACTCAGTGTATGTGAATGGTTCAAAGATTACCAACCTGTTTCAACAGGGAAACAAGAGATTGAGCATGCATACGAGTAAGCAACTTCTTTATACACTAAGGCATATAGAATAATGCAAGTTGATCAAAGCAACATGCCAAAATAGTTTATCTCTGGCATCCTAGTTCATCATTCTTTGTTGTGTAACTGCTTTCTACTGCATGATGATGAGCCAAAACAATCTTGGTTGTGCTGTGTTTCCATCAGAACCATAATATGAAAGGGAAAAGAGGAAATTCCAAGCACTTGATGCTTACTTTTTCATGTCCAACACTCTTTGTTTTCAGGTTTGTAAAGAAAAAATTTGAGGAATCATATTTCCAGAACACTGCTCCTGATCGTGTAGATCGTGTGTTCAAGATCTACCGAACCACTGCCCTAGATCAGAAGGTGGTGAAGAAGACTTTCAAGCTTGTTGATGAGACTTTGAGGCGGAGAAATCTCTTTGAGGCTGGCTTATTATGAACAAAAGGGATTACAAACACAATATTTTAACATTGAAGAGAGTTTATCAGATTTTGGGTATACTAGGGGTCAGGTATACTAAATATTAAAAATCGATTTGTTGATTTGTATTTTCAAGTTAATCTTGTTGAATGAATGAATGAATGAGTGAGTGGAGAAGAAGGGCCTTGTAGTTGATCTCCACATCCTTCTTCAAAGGGTAAAATTTGTTACTCAAGTTTCAAGATTTCATGATACCATGATTTGTGATCATGTTTTTACAGATTGAAAGATATATTTCATATTTTGTGTCTGTGATCATACTTTGCCTCATACTTGTGTTGTGTTGTGTTCATGTGCATGCATGCTCCATGCACACGTGTAAATAATTTGGAGATGTTGTGCTGCTTTGTGGAGTTCTGAATTCAAACCTATGTTCATTTGTTTTTGAATACTTGTTTCCACCATTGGTCGGCATTGATGTTCTTTTCTACGATGTTAGAGACATGTTTTTAACACATGATTCACGTGTACGCGTTTTCTTTTGCTGTTGCGTATTGTGACTTCTGTTCTGTTTCCGTGCTTCACCCACATCTCTCTTAATACAAACATATTTTTTGTCAATGGCTAAGTAAGACTTTGTTTAATAATTTCATTTGTTACTATTTGTGTAACGCTTTCTAAATTTTTCACACCCTTTAAAAAATTTACTTAAATTAATTGAAAATTTGTATTGTTATTGAAGATGATTCTTATAATATTTAATGTTTTTATTGGAAAGATTTCTTACCATGTTATAAACTTATATAATAGTTTGGATTTTATTTTATTCCTGTTTTGTATTCTTACTCTTGTAATAGTTGTGTATCACACGCAAAAATCAAGGGCTAATTTTAGTTTTATTCCGACGTGGTTTTTTTTTTTGTATTCCTGTTTTTCTTATTGAAATATCATTTCCGGTTGTTCCTACGTAATTAAATACAAAAATTGTTAATAAAGTATAAATATTGATATTAATATTAAATAACGCATACGTGATGAGTATATCTTTAATACTTGAAGAGCTGTCTTTCCAAGTTCAACCATTTAAATTAATTGGTTGATCTAAATAGTATCATAAAAAAATAATAAACGTGATAATATTAAAATACAAAAGCAATAAGTAATGATTTTATTAAAAATTATTGTCAACAGATCCTAATTTTTCAATACCACGTTATTTAATAAGCAATAAGTAATATTGAAAAACATTTTTTTCTAAAGTCAAAAGTTAATGAAACGTTGAACACGTAAACAATGTTTCGATACAAACTATGACATAACGTTATGATTAATTAAAACGATTTTATGTATTTTTTTTTTTCTCAAAGGCAAAGGAAAATAATAATGACGGAACACGAATTCATATAAAAAAAGCATAATGGTGGGAAGATTCCTTTAAGGAAAAGTAATGAAAAAGATGCACACGGACACATCAAGTCAAATAAAGACTACAATAACAATATATGATAAGATTTTTCATTTAATATATAAAAAATTGCTTTCTATTTTATCTTTAGTAATATTTAAAAACCATGGTCTAAAATTTGTCATGAAAACCATCTATCTAAAAAACATAAAATAAGAAAAAACAAAACAAAACAAAACCTCATAATATAATGTATAACAAATAATATATTTAATTATCTTAACTTATATAATAAAAACCACAATAAATATACATATTTATACCAATTTCCATCTATATTGTACAGATATTATAATTAGGATATGTAAGAATGTCAAAACATTTCCTAATTACATATTAGTAAAGGAAAAACAAATAATTATCAATATTATTAATTATTAAAAATAAAGTAAGATGAAACTTTACTAAAAACATCATTAGATCAAGTCACAATGTAAACATGTCATAGTGTGTGCATTTATATATCAAATTTATATTTGCAAAAAACTAACAACCATAGTGATAATTTAATGCAATATAATGAAAAAAAAATTCATTTGTATCACAGAAAATAATAAATTAAAAATGAAAAAACAAACTGATTTTAATTTTAGTTATATCAAATATATAATTTAGTGCCTATATTATGGTAAATTCCTAATTTAATTTCTACATTAAGAGCAAAATCAAGATAAAATTACATGTATAAAAATAAAAAAAAATGTAAAAAAAAAAACAATGTGAAATGGAGTAATATTAACATTTAACATCTATTTGTTTATAATTATTTATTGTAGCATATGATGAAAATGTAGGTAAATCTTGTGTTTGTATAAACTAATTTGAGAGGATTTAAAATGATAGTTTTGGAGGGATGGAAGAGATGGTGATATTTTTTAGAGTGAAAAAATTTGAGTGTAAATTCAGCTCACTTCTAACATAATTATCATTTTGTTTTTAATATTTTTCACTTTTTCACTTTTATCATAATCTATTTTATATTTATTATAATATTGTTTTATTTGAACATCACATAGAAAATGTTATCAATTTTCAAGGTAAACAATTTTCATTTAAATTTTTTTTGTCGATATATAAATCTTTTTAACAAAATTACTCCATTTAATTTATATTAATTTTAAATGATCATGTTTCAATTTAAAATAATTTCATAAAGACAAATTATTACTTAATGTTATTTAAACCAATTCTTTAAATTCTATTTCATCTTAATTTCTAAAAATCATATTTTAATTTAACATATTTTTATCAATATTTTTTTTCGTTTTAAATTATATTATAATATAATTTACACCATTTACAATTTAATTTAAAATACTTTTATATACAATAAAAAAATATAATATTATGTTTTATCAATTAAATATTTTTTTAATATATTATAACTATCATATTACTTATTAGTTTTCATCAACTTTCCTCCCATGTATTTTTAAATTTCACAATCTTTCATTTAATTTAAACAATCCAATTTTCATCATTTTCGTTTTCCTTCAAATCACTCGAATTTATTTTTGAAAACAAATGTTGTTTTCAATGAATTTAATATTTGTGAGAGAGTGAGTGAGAATGACATACTTTTCATTTTTTTCCCTTGAAGAAATTTGTAGGTAAAGGAGAAAAAATATTTGAGGGAGGGAAATGAAGTTATATCTCTCCTAAAATAAGATGATTTAAGAGGATGAAAAATGCAATTATCAGATAATTCATGACTTTTTTGAAATTTACATTCCTTTATCTATAATAAATAATAATAATGGAATATAAAATATAAAAAAATAATATCATTGAAGAAAATGATACACCTAAATAAAACATTAATAAAAATTATAATGACAAAAAATTTAATTAATAATAACATTAATTTTTTATAATTTAATATTTAATTAAAAATATTTTTAACCAATTGCATTTTATTTTAAATTAGTTACATCTATTATTTTTTTATTTAAAAAAATCATTCAAATTTCATTTTAAATGAATTTTAACTAATTACATTTAACTTTTTATTAATTTTAACCATAAAAACAAATATACTTAATCTATTAAATTTAATTTTATCGGTTACATTCATTAAATTATTTGTAAATTTTTACAAAATTTTACTCCTAAATATTTTCATCTAAATCTCTTGAATCTCTTGATCCATGATTCTTTCTAAAATCATATCTTCAACCCCTCCTCAAATCATTCGGTCAGAGAAGAACACAACCTAAATTTCAAAGCAAATATAAATACAAACTTATAATTAAAATTAACTCCAATGAATTAATTACCACCAAAGAGTATCGGAAGCAAGTAACCGACCACAATCGATGCCGTTAATTGCCATTGTCATAGAAAGAGATTCTAAAGGTCATAAACGTCATTCACTCGTTCTCAAAGATCATTTTGTGTGAAAAAAGGTGGGCCATGGAAACTTCACAACCGTCAAATTCACAAAAAGTGCCTCCACAATTTCTACCTTTTCCATTTTTACCCTCAAAAGATCGCTTTTGGGTTGAATCCTCCTTGACTACTCTTCTGTCCAAAGCATATTCCCCTCTCTTATTTAGTTCCCTTTTCCTTTCTCATTCTCTCTTATTTCCTTCAAACATAACAACAACGCCAATCTTCACGTCGCCACTCGCCAAAAGCCCAATCGCTTCGCATTCGATTATTCTCCGATCCCAATCAAACAGAACCTTTTCGTCTCTCTCCCTTTCCGTTTTCTCATTCCCCTCTCAAACGCCGCCGCCAGAACGCGCTTCGCAGGTTCTTCAACTGATCGCCGCCCTGCGTCGCGATGAATAACGATTTCGTTTGGCTGCCGTCGCTGTATTCGGATCCCGAGGTGTTCACCTATTTGGAGCCATTCGTGCTCCGCAATTCTCTGAGCTTGCGCTTCATGCATTCGCTGGCAAACAATCCCGGAAGTTTCGCGATCGGAGAGGCCTTCGGACACGTGTCGCGGTTCGCCGGCGCGTTTGTGGTGTGGCTCTCACGCGCCTCGAGTTTCAATGTCGCGTCTTCCCTGCGCGGTTCTCCTCCTCCTCCTCCTCCTCCTCTTCGGTTTGGTAGTGCGCAGGTTAAGGCCGTGGCGACGAATGTGAGTCTGTTCGGGTTTCCGTTTCGATCGAAGAGGAAATCGTTTGCGTCTGTGAAGTTGGGGAAGATATCGAGTTTGGCGATGAAGATGATTTGGAGTGAAGCGAAGAGGCTTCGGTCGTTACCTATTCTGTCGCTGGCTGCTGCGTTGGTTCCACCTTTTCAAAACTTGTATGGAACATTATGAAAACTGAGATATTAATTTTATTGGTTTTCTGGGATATGTTAGATGAAATATGGTTAGAATTTAATTCAAATGCACTGCTAATTACATTGCACCTAGATTACACGATCTGATGATGAGTTAAGATATTGTTGGATTTTATAGTAATAATTTTAAAATGATATCTAAGATGATTTGTAATTTATTCTATTCTTCAGTTTTTGAAATGTAAGTTTATTCTTCTTCTTATTTTTTTTCTTCTTTCATTTAGGTCATCGAAAGTTCTAGCCAGCCCATTGCAGAGTCCTGATATGCAAATGTATGGAACCATTGACCAAGTGCCCAAGGAGGTTGAATGCCAAGGGTGTCCGTTCCTATCGTATCTTGAGTTGAACCAAGCAAAACCTGCAGTTGAGCCTAAAACTGGCATTGAATTTCCCTTGGTTCTAGACAATATATTTGCTGGAGAGAAGGATTTTGGCTTCAACTCTGAGGTTAAATATTTTGTTTGCAAAGTTCTCTTCTGGTTCTTTTGGGCCTTCTGCTTTTTTGTATGTAGGGTTTTTTTGTGTGCACCATGCAACTGCTTTAGACTTTTAGTCAAGAGTTTTTTGCTAGATTTTTGCATGATTGATGTCTAGTAGTGAAAAAATAAATGCTGGCTATCAAATACATGGGAACTGTTCAGGTAAATCTTTCCATAAAAACTTATAGTAGTAAGAAAGAAAAATAAAATAGACTTCTTTATAAGTAAAAGTTGGTTTATTAAAAATTAACTTCTGGAGAAGCTAATAGGAGAAAACTTCCACAAATAAATTATACATAAGCTAATTTTAGCTTATAGAGAAAACTTCATCATTGAACTAACTAAACTCAACCAATGAACCATGTGACAGTACATCCCAGTTGGAGGATGTGTAGCATTCCAACTTTTGGGATGAACAATGCATCTCATATTAATAAATATAAAGAACACTAATTGAAAAATGCAACTATTGATGCTGTAATCACAATTGGCTAACAAGAATGAAAATCTAAAATTCAATGCTGAATAGTAGTTTTAGTAGAACTTTCTTTAGACCTATTCTTATTCCCGTATACCAATAGTTTATGACCCAAGAAAAATGATCTTGCTAGAACTATAAGTGAAATGGAGCTGAAATTTTTTTATTTGAAATAAGTTTCACTGGATTTATTGTTAGGTCTGTTGCCAGAGTAATCCCTGGTCACTTTACATTGAGGCTCTGTAGGCCACCAAACAGCATTTTATTCTGATACTAATCAATCCTTAATGTAAGTCGTGAGTCAGAAATAGAACAGGATTTTATAATTTGTTGGAAGAGGCCGAGGGTAAATGAAGGAAAATTTTGGGTTTATTTTCTGTAGAAATGAAAAGATGCAGGAAGAAGAAATGAGAAGGATGAAAATGACACTGCTAATGCTATCGTTTCTGGACTGACACAGTGAATTAGAAAAGGATCTGAAATTTACATTGGCGGCACCATAGGTCACCAAACATCATTACATTGTGATACTAAACAATCGCAAATGTAAATCATGAATAAAAAATATAACAAGATTTGAAATAGAATTTTGAGAATGATTGAAATTGATTGGAAAATACTGAGGGAAAATGATGGAAAATTTTGGATATATATTCTGAGGAAAAATAAAGAAAATGCAGAAAGAAGAAAAGAAAAAAGATGAAAACGACATTGCTACACTACGGTTTATAGACAGAGAGAGGGAGGGTTAGAAGAAGGATCTGAAATTTATTGAGTCACTGACTGACTTATTATTGTGGAAATAACTGATTATCCACTAACTTCCATCCTGTAAGCCGAAACTCAACCATGAGCCACATTTGGTGATTTACGGAATAGGTTCTTGGGTGTAAGAGAATACATTATCTTTCAATTCCTTGTGTTATAAGTAGTATCTGAGAATTGTCAATGGTGTGATCTGTTAATTTGTTTTAGTTTCTAGTTTCCAGTTCCTTTTGAATTAATTTATTTGCCTATTATGGTATTACCACATGCTTTGGTTGAGATTCCATTTTTACCTAATGTTTTTTAGATAAACTGATCAATTATATCTGCTTCAGGTCCTGGTTGGAACAGGATCCAGAACCATGAAAATTGTTAAAATCAAGTCACTGAAAGTCTATGCTTTTGGAGTTTGTAAGCTTTCTTGATTACTTGAATATTTTCTACTTCCTTTTGAACAGACAAAGCTTATTATTGGTGCTTCTTGTGTAACTCTTGGTCTTTTAACAGATATTCATCCGTACTCCCTCTGTAAGAAATTGGGGCCAAAATATGCATCAATTTCTGCTGATGAACTGAATAACCAGCATGACTTCTACAGGGATCTTCTCAGGTCTCAAACATCATATCTTTGATAAATCTATAACATGTTATTGAGGAAAGATTTTTCTTATCAGTGATGACAACTAGTCGTCATGCATTGATTATTACAAAGTACATAAGAAAGTTTATGAAGGTCTTTATGAACATCGGCGGTAATTTATAAAGCTAAGTTGATTTAATCAATTGGATATCCTGAAGCTGGATTTAGATAAATATTATCCACTTCTATGCTTTGCTAACTTCAAGAAGCAATTGGTTGGTTTCGTGTTTATGGTATTTAATCTTAATTTTGACGGAACTGTTCTGTTTTCTGCTATTGCAGGGAGGATATCAACATGACTGTTAGACTTGTTGTAAATTGCAGGGGTATGAAGATTAACAGTGTGAGAGAGTAAGTAATAGTTTTATCTTCTGAAAAGTGTGATTTGAAATTATATTTTCACAATTAGATTTGGCTTTCCTTCACTTTGTTTTTGAAGAAACATTATCTTCTGTTTGTTTTCTATTTCTTCTGTCTCTTATAAAATTGTCCAAATATCCGTTTTGCATATTGCTATTGTACAAGTCTCGATGCATCAATACTGAGTAATTTTTTTCCTTTTCCCAGTAAGAATTTGCTGAACCGTGTTTGAATTAGAAATGAATTAGTTAATTTAGATTTGAGTAACTTTTGGGACTACTGGATGAAGTTTATAAAAGAGTCTGGTATGATTCTCTTCTAATTACAAAATTTTCATTTCTTCATAACCCAGATTACAAAAGAACAATAACCCCACAACTAACCTAATCGGATGACGACCATACAATTACCATTATCAAGCTTTAGGAAATAAAAAGAATATTAAATAATTAAAATAACTTAGTCCATGCGATATGATCTTTTTGGCCAATTAATTTTGGGCCTGGAGTCCATCCTACCAGGTGCTGCCTTAGTATAGAGATCTTAGGCTATACAGTTGATTACAGAAGTACATGGTAAAGCAACATGCTACTGATTTGTTTGTTATTTTTTATTGCAGTGCTTTTGAAAAATCACTTCGAGCTCGATTAGTAAAGGTACTCTATCTATGTAGGAAAATGATTTTTTTTTTGTTGTTTTAACACTGTATTAGTTCTAATTTTAACGCCCTTTGAACCCCATTTTTTTGTCAGACAAATCCTTCCACGGACTTTCATTGCCTAGAGACATTTGGTTCATACTTTGCAGAGAATATCTCAATACCTTTGGTAAATAATTTATCAGTATGTTTCTTTTCTGCTTTACTAAATTGCTAATGATGTCAGGGTTACATTAAATATATTACAATGTTGCAGGGAACAGTAATTGAGTTCAAACAAACAGTTGATGGGCGTCTGATCACTAAAAGTGAGTTATATATGTCAACACGTATTTGACTTCTGAAAAAATGTTTATTTATGCTGCTTGCCTCTGGGCAGACGGTCATTAAACTCATCTTTTGTGTCATTTCTCTGTGTTGTGTACTGAAAGTGTTCGTTTTACCTGTGCAGTTGGTGACAATCAGATAGGAAGTGTCCACAGCAAAGATTTGTGCCGTAAGTCATATTCAAATACCTGTGCCTGCAGTCCACCACTTTGAATTTGTATTTCTTTTATCTTCAGTATGAAACTGAGGTCATGATCTCATTTTAATTTATAGGGGCTTTCTTTGACATGTACATTGGAGATGTTCCTGTGAGCGAAGAAACTAAAAAAGAGATCGGCACGAACGTAGCGAGTATCATTAGGAGGTGCTAAAAAGACTCGTTTTCTACCCAGTTGTTGTCCTACTTTTAGAAAGGACATTTGGACATGGGTAAATGGCATATACCCTTAACTTATAGTAGAAGCAGTGGTTTCTTGAAATTGAGTTAAACCCGCTTTAAAAAGTCATTTTGCAGGCATTACTTCTCAAGCTTCGTCCTTCGAATCATAGAATAGAAGTCTTTAGGATAGCTTAAATTGAATTGTCACGGGAAATTCTCTGTTCCAATTAATTTTATCTTTATATTCATCGTCTCGATGCCCTTATCCCACGTGTTAGATGTACAGTTCTTTTAGAGAATGAAAGGGAAAAAACACTGATATAATCTTTCAGCCCCTTTGCTCAATCAAATAAGTTATGTCACCTTGCGTTCAACTAACATTTCCGGTTGACACAGTTGGGAAATGCTGTACTCAGCAGCGATTAGATTCGGTTGACTTAGCACAATGGTTGATTTTATGGCTAGATAATTTCTCTTGTAATGTGTTATTGTTAAGTTATTATTACGTTGTTGAGGTGTAATATTTGGATTATTGTGGTTTTACTCGTTTTCCCTATTTGTGATGATTTGTCATTTTTAAATTATTAAATTAGGGTTTAAGATTGGGTTGTTTTTTTTTTAATCGAAAGAAAAAATACATTAGAAATCAAGGAAGCCAATCTTGAAATGGAATTGTTTGGAGTGGATGAGCCAAACAAGGAAAGTATAACTTGTCTAGTAAATGAGTGACTTTATGAGTCCTTACCAACATGAATGAACTGTGTTGAGTAGATGAAGAATTTGACATGCAACATGTGAGGTAAAGATGGGGTGCAGGAAGCAATTGCCTTATGTCACCTAATAGAGGGGTTGAACTGAATTGGGGCTTGATGGAAGAAGAGGCGTTATTCAGCATGAGGACAATTGCGAAGACTTATGCCCAGGTAACATAACAATTTACCATTAGTTGATGAGATGAGCCACTGCTTCTAAGTGTGATTCAATTCCTTACTAATTTAGTCTCCCTTTCTACTAAACAATGCAAAACCAAAACTTTTACATAGGTAATTTAAATTTATACTATGCCAACATTTTCTTTGTTATTAGATAAATAACTAAAATTTTAAATTTCATTGTAGTTGATTTTTGAATATTTAATAATTTAAAAATTCATGTTGGATAACATTTAACAACTAAAAAGTATATATATTTTGGCAAGAGTCTTTACTAATTTTTTGGATGACCTAATTAGAGAATCTACCTATGCATCTGTGATCGCTTGTCTTTCGAATCATTACCATTCATATATTTAGTGTGCAATGTAATGTATGTGTTTATATTTTAAATTAATTATGTTAAAACCTACTTTAGATCTTTCACCAAACATGAAAATATTTTCAATTCTTCCAGTATATTTACGTTGAAGCAGACACGCTCCAAAAGTTGATCAAATTTACTTGCTTAATGCGGATTCAATTTCCACTAACAGCTAACTACATCTATTTATTTTATTTAAATTTTACAGTTATAAATTAAATCTAGGATTACAGATTAATTTTCCAACTTTTAAATTTCATTTCCGTCATTTAAATTATTGTTTTGTTTCCTTTCTTTATTATAGTTCATAAAATAATTTAAAAATGAATTTGAAAAGCATTTTGTTGACTCGAAACGAATTCCAATTGATGAAAAGTATGCCCTATAAATAAAAGGTGGTAGGTGTTGTGTTGTTGAAAAATACTCATGCTCACTCCACACCTCCAACACGTGTTGGAAACCAAATGAAAATGAAATCACATGAAATGAAGAAATGACGTGTATTCTCTCTCCTTCACCTTCCTAATTTCTTTTTTTTTTAACAGTATTTTAACTCATTTTAATAAATATATTTTATAACTTTCATATTTTAAATTTACCATCTTAATCATGACGCGGCGCATGTTATAATACACAATTAACTTGTAACTCATATTTTCAAACTTAGTGTATCTTTTATAAAAACTTTTTATATTATTAATCTACCTGTTTCAAAATTATACTTTAGAAGCAGTTATACCAACGTAAATTATACTAATAGGATATCTTCAATAACTTTTTATTTACTGTTTTATAATTTGACCGTGTAATTATAATCACAATAAATTAATAGTATACAGATTAAAAAAACAACAATAACATAATAATTAATAATATATAATATATTTAAAATGCATACCCTAAAATGTAAAACTTCTATTCTCTTAAGAGTTCATTTCATTAGGTGTCAAATTTTTTCTTTATCTTAGGAATCATTTAATTTGTAGAAATGTGGACCCCACCTCACTTTTATTGTTGTGGATAAGCTTCAACTCTCACCACCTTATCTCATTCCTACGTCACTACATCCAACGTTGTACTATATTCCACACATAATAAAAAGAATATAGAATTAAATTTCTAAAATAAATAAAAAAATTGAAATTTTGGTACGTGCTTTTCAGACAAGAATTTCCTTGTTTTGGAAGGAATAGATTCTTGAGTTTCTTCTTGTTTTGTATATTTATTTAATCTCTGTTTCCTCGTAATGCATGGACCAGACTTGTTCCATGGAGTGAAGTTTCTTCCAACAATAATACTCAAACTATATTTTTTATGGGTTCAGAGAAAAGAAATAAGATACATGAATTTCTTTTCCTAAAAGTAAATAAATAGTTAAAATTTTCTGTTTAAAAATAATAAAAGAATATTTTGAGGTTCGTTATTTTTTAAATATATTTTATTTTCATTTTAATTTCAATTACCTTGACTTATTTCATTCTCTCTCTGTATACATATATTTATATTCTACCAACCAAAAACTAAATGGTATTTATTCTACACATTATTTGTAATTCCAAATTAGTGTGGAGATATGTAATGTGCTTTGATAGCATTTAAGTTCATAAAAATGTCTTATAATAGTAAAAAAAACTTCTGTCCCTTTTCCAAACTGTGGAATTTATTTATTTTTTAACAAAATCCTTTTCAAGGTTTTTTCAAAGTATTTTAAAAAAATATTTCATGAAGTTATATCTTTTCACGCAAATTGTCAAGTTGCGAAACTTTCTTCGTTCAAAATGGATGTTGTGATACATTAAACAATACATTGTTCTACTTTGTGATAAAAACACAAATAATTTATCTTCTATTTTGTATTTTATGTCTATGCACAAAATGTAAAAAAAAATCATATTTATGAATATACTCTCCGTTTTCTTACTGCAATTTCTTCATGCCCACTTTTCTTTTCGATAAAGAAATGTTTTTTTTTTAGATATAAGAGTTTGAAAATTCTATATTTATGTTTCTTCTAGAGAATTTTCAAATTTGCAATATGTGCTAAATAGTTTATCATGTTTGAAAAGTCTAAATGATATTCTTATATTAAAAACACCCATTGACATGTCAAAATAACATCTAATGAATAATTTGAACTAAATGGCATTAGAAATAACACTAATTAAATTCAATTAGCACTATTATGCATAAGTTACGTACAATTAGTAGTATTAATTTTTAGAAAACGTATCAAAAACAGTAATTGACTTTTTATTACTACCTTAAATTGTAAGTAAAAGTTACCCAAAATCTTAAACTACAATTTCATAAAATTTATAATTTATTTTATGTTAAGAACACAATTAATGTACAAGAAAATATTTTATTAATAATAAATCCTAGTGAATAAAAGTTGTTAGCCATTATGATATCCAATTTAGTTACCGATTAAAAAATAAGAAAAAATTATTAGTTATTATCATAAATAAAAAACTCTAATCGGTCTCTAAATTAGTCAATAATTAAGTAAAGGTTAATTTAGAAATAAATTCATTTTGCATCAAGTCGATAATATTTAGTGATTAATTTCTTTTAGTATCTAAAATCTTGGTAAGTAAATTTAGTAATTAATTATAATTTTTATTCATAATAATGATTATTTAAGTAATCCATAATTTTTTATTTTGTAATATGGTATCTAAATTAGTCATTATAATGATTAATAATTTTTAGTCACTAAAATTAGTTGTTAATAAAACATTTATTTGTAATAGTATAATACAAATTTCAATAATATATATATATATATATATATATATATATATATATATATATATATATATTATGTATTATCCTTATATCGTAGTTAGTGTGAATGGTAAGCATAATTAAACTTTAACTTTGAAATTATTTCACACACTTATTTATCATATATAATCACGCGTTCGAACAATAATAATATCACAAAGTACTTTAAAATCAGTGATATATTTGATTTAAAATTTTAATTTGGTTTTCATGAAGTGAAAAAGAACCTTATTGTTTACAACTAAAAAAAAACAAACCGATGACAGAATTTCAAATACAAAATTAGATAATTACTTTTAAATATATTTTTCATCAAAATGAAATCTGGTTAAAATTTGATATAATCCTCAGCAATCTGAATCAATTTTTTTATTAATTTTGTTTAACAATTTCAAATTTTCGATTGAATTTATTAATACACACTGTCTGTAAATAAATCCCTCCATCTTTTAATTTTTAATATGCTATTTTATCTTTCTTATTTTCTTTGCAAAATATGAGTTTCATATTCACAGATCCACATATATTTAAGTATTTTAACAATACTATAAAATGAACGGGTTAAATTTAGAACTTAATTGTCCAAAACAAACACGATAAAGGCATGAAAAATATAAAATTGGATAAAAAAATATGAAGTTTTTAAAATACGAAAATTAAAGTCAGGTAGTGAATCCTTAACGATTTATGATAAAAAAAAATATTATAAAGAAAAAGGTGTTTGACTTTGTAGATAAGAGGCTTATAAAGCCGTTGAGCTCAAATTCACAGCTCATTTCCAAGTAAGAAAAAAAAAAGAAAAAGAAAAAAGTGAAAACGTTTTGTTTATCTTGAAATGGAAGAAGAGGATAAGGCCAAGTAATCTTAAAAATAAATACGAAAAACCAAAACAATTCATACAACGTTGTTCCAA
>Ga0214542_1002932_pt1 | contig 35143 bp, 15 predicted proteins | sample CNSS1metaG_FD_160096 | JGI IMG/M metagenome (GOLD analysis project Ga0214542, IMG submission 160096) | Root nodule microbial communities from cowpea collected in UCLA plant growth center, Los Angeles, California, USA - CNSS1 | ecosystem: Host-associated > Plants > Roots > Nodule | place: USA...
TGGTGATTTCTCCGAAGACCATGACCAGGTTGGTTTTGGTGCATGTCTCACAAGCAACCTTGCTCTCTGGATCTTGCTCAAGGCAGGCGTCAAGAACAGCATCGGAGATTTGGTCGCAGAGCTTGTCCGGGTGTCCCTCGTTCACGGACTCGGAGGTAAACAGAAATGTCTCTGCCATCTTTCAACTTTTGAACCTGCAAACACACGCATATACCAAAAATGGAATTAGTACCTAAGGGGATAGAAACTCACAAAAGGGATTTAGTTATACACAGGCCTCGAATTCAGACAGAAAAATTGAAAACAAGAGTGCCATTTTCTAACCATAAACAAAAACGCGTTGGGTTTAAATTGATTCCTCCTAAGGAATATATTAGAAACAACGAAAAAGAACTACAAACAAGCAAGTACAATTACAAAATTCGCTAAACCCCCCATCACAGAGCCATATATCAGCACAAGGTCAATCTTAATTGTAAACTCAAAATCCCAAATTAAATGTTTTTTTTTTCATAGCTTAAATGTAAAAAGGCCATTTGTATAGATTCAGATTAGATTTGAAGGAAGTATAGTTCACATTCATCTAAACCCGTTTGGGGAAGGATAATCCTAGATCAACCCAGTGAAGGAAAAAACAGAAGCAAACAACCAAGATGTTCAAGATCCGAAATTGAAGCAATAGGTTAAGAAAAACAAGGTTACAACGTAGGGAAGGAAGAGTACCTTGGGAGGTAGAACAACGGAGAAATTTAGGTCGAGGGTTAAGGTGGCCTTGATCTGATGTCAAGTGCTGCGAGTTCTAACCGCGAGCATTGAGTTGGTATTTATAGAGAAAACGGGGTGGCTGGGGTGATTTAATGACGGAAATGCCCCTAAGTAACAAGATTAGATTGCGGGTTAGGTTCATCCTTTGCTGGCATTTCAATCCACCACTCTGATTGCGGAGTCAAATGAATCTCAACCGTTGACTGGACGGAGATGAGTCTCCGGGAGACAAGGATTTTCAAATCTTTTTATTGTAGTGTCTTCATCTTTACATGATCTGATGCAACTTGTGTGCTTGTTTTTCAATTATACAGAAAAGGTAATAAATATTAGCATTCATTAATGAAAAATAATGAGATTTAAGATTAATTAATAGTTTTTTCATTAGATTGATCCGTGAGATTAAGAATGTAGTAAGTGTTGGTACCTCTACCATTACCAACCCCACCCATTAGGGTTGGCCAAATTCAATCTGATTTTGACTTTCACCATTGTGGCATTGCATTGCATGCCATGTGTTTGTGCTTTTGACTCTGATTCTCTCATTCAAATACCTACTCCTAATAACCTCAAGATTCTATGATAAGTAGTATTAGAAGCATTTAATTGCATAAATTAAGTTATGCAAATAAAATAATGAGTGTGGTTGGTAGGGAGAAGATCCATGCCTTGGATTTGAGTGTGGTTTGGTTACCCTACAAGCCAAACTTCAACAATGGTCAATGCATAGATATTTCTATAAGCCTTTTTTTTCTTTCATGCCTTGAAGTATGCTGCCTTCAAGCTTTTCTTTTAAAAAATATATATATTTCATAACCAAAACTTTTTCAAATTAACACATTGATAGAATCATTTTTCAATTTTTCAACTAAAACTAATCCACTTAGAGATATAATATAAGATACAAACTCTACCTAAATTTGATTTAATATAAGATGTATTTAAATGTTGTAAAAATTAAGAAATTAAAAAAGTATTATAAATACTAAAAATATTTGTTTTTTCATCCATGGAAATTTTACTGATTTGAATAATTTTTTCTTGTAAAAAAAAAAAAAAAAATCTTTGGATAGAGAACAACAAATTTTATAGCTCCCACAATGCATGATTCACAACGCCAACAACATGCATTACATAATGAAGTGACACGAGTTTGGATGACTCATGAGTTATTGTAGTGGTATTGAGAAAATAAAATATTGCATATGAATATTAATAAGTTTCAACACTGAATTAATGTTTGACCATTGACTATTGATTTTTTTGACAGCACCATTGACTATTAGTTTTCAAACTATTTTGGTATTTTTCACATTACTCACAATCTATTGACTAAGGTTTCTCGAAGCATTGTTCAAAGATCAATTCACTATATGATATATTATAGTATGGTAAGATTTTTCCCATAATTTTATTATTAGTTGGCCCTAACACAAGCTTTTATGATAAACTCAATTTAAAGAAAATATTAATATGTTTCCTTAAAGTACCAGTTAAAAAAAATAAAAAATAAAAAACAAATTTTCTATGTAAAACATGGTCAATATATTTAATCACAAATACTACTTTATTTTTTAACACTTACTTTTTATTTATCAATTTATTCATCATGGTGCCACTTGTAAACAACTATTAATTTAATTAGTTGATTATATTTGGTTCATCTGTTCGCAATAAACAACATAATATTCTTTAATGAATCCTAATAATTTATTATTTAGATGTAACCATGAAAATAAAAATAAAAATAAATAATTAAAAATATAAAATATCTACCTCCCTCATGAGAATAAAAACAACCTAAAGCATGATAATATATTTTCCCTAAAAATAAAGATATTAATTAAAAATAGATTTTTAAGTATTTACTTTCATCTCATATTTTTTTAAATAAACGATAAAATGATAAAAAATATCGAATAAAAGTCTAATGTTACCTATTATCAACTTTCGTGAGAAGTTTCGAAAAGGATAGAATTGAACAGAAAATTGCCACCAATTGTGACCAATGTTTACCAAAGAGTGTGGTGTGGTGACACATCTTCTTCAAGAAAACCATAAATTCATTCTTATGTTATTATAATAATATAAAATATTTTAAAGTCCTGTTTGGTTTGCCATAATCAATTTTGTTTGTATTAGAAGAAAGTGATTAAGGAACACCACTAGGTTACACCCACGTCTAAGCACGCACAGAACTGAAAACAACTACATGTATATAACACGTGTTAATAAAGAGTAATTTTATATACTTTTCAAACATTTCTATTCATTTTCTTATTTATTAAAATGTTTAAATATTTTTATAAAATATAGTGACTTTAATTTTATTCCGATAATTTTTTTAGATTTCATCTTTCAAAAAATTACAGGGATTGTTAACTTTGTCTTTAACTTTGTCCTGTTTTTAATTTAGTTTATAGAGTTTATTTGTAGATTCATATTTTAAATGATAGAAAAATAGAAATTATTCAAATCATTTGAGTTTAATACAAATACCGCATCCGACATAAAATCCAATCAAATATTTAAATGTTTTGTAATTGCATAGACATTCATTGGTCATTGTTGTCTCTTATTCATTTTCAATCCCATGTGATGATTCTTCCACATAATTCCAAATTTTAAAAAATAAATATTGGAGAGCAAGAAATATTTTAAGAAATTAAAACTAAATAAATATTTTGTAGATTAACATCTCAAATTTTCAATGTTTTTAGTCCATCTAAATTAGTAAACTTTGATTTTGTCATATATATATATATATATATATATATATATATATATATATATATATATTTTTCATTTTTAAGATAATTTTCATCAATTTTTGTGAGATATTGAATTCTAATTTTATTCCCTATAAAATATTTTTGTATTTTTGTTTTTCTAAAATTTAAAATATTTTAATTCTTAATTCTACTTTAAGACTAAAGATATTTAGTTTATGAATCTTAATTTTTTTTTTTATGATATCACACTTTTGATGTTATTTAACAGCATCTGAATAATTAACAATTTTGTTTAACATATAAACAGTTAGCTACTGCCATGTAATGTTAGATCAAAATTTCTTATTTTTAATTTTGAAGGTACTAAAAACAAAGAAATCTTTTCAGAGACTACAATAAAAACTCACTAATTTTATATTTTACAAAGACTAGAAATATATTTCAACTTTTAAGGACTAATTCTTCATATTAAAAAAACTAATTTAATTTAGTTAGTAAGTTAACTTTAACAAAAATTCAAAAATAATTATAATACTTTTGTTTTTTATATCAGCAGTATATAATACTCTGATACTGAAGAAAGTTGACATTGAATATAAATTTATAATAATTATTTTAGATTATATCAATGTAATTTTTAATTAATTAAAAATACAAAATATCTGCATCATAATTAAGATAAGTTTATAATTTACATTTTTTTCTGTTGAATACTTTCATAAGTTGATGTTAGTAACAAAGATGTATATGTTGGCATCACGTGTGTTTGAAATTGGTTTAAGATGTTCTAAGAAATATCTGCAAAGTTTCATAAATTCCTGTCTTTCTCTTTCTTTATTTTTATCTCTATATATTTAAAAAGATAAATTTTATTTAAAGCATCAAGTAAATATATCAGCTATAATTAATCACTCATAAAATTAGAGCGAATTGGTGATAACTTGCCAATAAATAACAAAAAAATATATTTATTCTCTAAATGTAAAGAGAAAAAAAAACATAAATTGATCCCTATCCCTTTAAACTTAAAAGATAAACTGATTTTTAAAAAAATACATTAATATGAAATTGATATTTAACTATTATAATTTAACGTTAAAATAATTTAAACATAATTGCGATAATTTTACCTATGTAAGTAAATATATTTTTCATTGTTTTAGACATTAAATTGGCACCCTTTTCATATATAAAAAATATTATTATTATTATTATTATTATTATTATTATTATTATTATTATTATTATTATGATTTAACATGGGGATTGCATGGTTGGTGGGTGATTTTGATTGCGAGCATATGATCCACAAAAAGGGTTGGAAAACATCATAATCAAACACCCAAATCAAATCTAGTAGTCTAAAGACTTTTTGTTCTTGATTTAGATTATTATTTTTTTATTCTATTCCATTTTGAAAAGTGAGACCACTCAAATCAAAATGTTAGACTTTTTCAACTTTCTATGTATAATGTTTGAACAGAACCTATGCATATATAATAAACCTTTTACGCAGAACTGTAGAGCTATTTCTCCTTACTATTTTGTTTTTATGCATTATTACTATTACTATTATTATTATTATTATTATTATTATTATTAAGTTTAGCAGGTCCATCATTAGGGAGAATTCAAGGACAGAGCTCACTGAAATTGGACAAGAAGAAGCAGACATTAATAATTGTATTGTAATTATGTTGTTTATATGGTTATGGTTCACTCTCCTTTTTCCTAAAGGTTACGCATGTTCTGCCAAAAAATCTCTAATTTGCATTAATGTTCTGATTAAATATGTTGGTAGGTGAATGATGTTGATTATGTAATGTTTTTATTATATAGTTCTATTGTCATTTCTTTAATCATCTGAAGATAAACCATTGTTTTCAGTGCTGAGTATTTTAATCTCTACTACCTCTTGCAAATAGTGATCTGTTGTGACTTCAAAATTAAAGTTACATTTTTTTCTCATGACAGAAGTAGTAGACTTATGATCCCAAATTCCAATTAGCACATAACATGTATGCATAATTTATATATAACTCCTTGCATTGGATTTTCAAACAATTTTAAGAAACTGCATCAACCACTCCAAGAATTGTAACCTCTGCCTCTACCAAGCAACTATCCTTCATTTGATAACCCAAGTTTTGATTGGTGAAATTATTGATAGGCATAAATCTGGATGCACCATTTTCATGGCATGAGGCACTAAACCAGTAGTTAGCTGCAAGGAACAGAGACTGTTATTGATTGAACTGGTAAAAAAAAATGATGCTTTTGTTTCCTTAAACTTGTGAAGAATGTTACCCTTAATGTTAATTAATCACTCATTCAACTATGTATATCATTAGTACTTTTTCCCTTGAGGAATTGCAACCCATAAAAGAGATCAAGTTTTACCTTTACCAAAGTGATGTTTGGCGTGCTTTTGGTCAAGTATGCGTAGTGTTATCTGTGCATATATTTTGGAACCATGAGAAAGTGCTGATGGGTCAGCTAAGGTTAGGTAGAGAGAAAGATAATTGCCCAATTCAGCATCTTTTCCATTGGGATATAGTTTTATGTTCCTATAGAAAAACAATGACAAATTAGGAAAATTTGTTGAAATGTCTTGCATTTGGTGCTGTCAATGTCAAAGCAAAACTTCAAGTTAGGTTGCTTTGGAAGCAAAGATCCTTTGTGTCAATTAGGACATGTTTGGTTTTCAGTTCCAAAGTCTCTTTCAAAAACCAAAACTGAGGAAGTTCCCTGTCTAATTTTCAGTTGAATTTGGTTATCAACTGAGTTTTGTCTCAATTTTGCCTCAGACATTAAATCTAAACAGGTACTTAACCTGTTAAGTTTGGTGCATATCAATTTAGATATTCTTTTTGCCTCAAATTGGAGTTCACTGATGAAGTTCAGAAAGAAAAAAAAAACAGAATTGTTAACTTTACCACTTGTAGTTTCCAGCATTGAATGGTTTAGAATCACAAAATTCTGAATCCAACTTTGAGAGGTTGTCAAACTCATACATGTGTTTGTATGTGATGGAATCCTTCATCATCACCAAACATTCTCCTTTTCCTGTGTTTCTTTCTTTGCAAACAAACACTTCTGCTCCAAAAGCACACGTGTCATCCACCAGATAACCTTTGGAGACAAGGTTGAAGTCTCTGAGAGGAATAAATTGATCAATTCCCCATTCAGCCTTCATTTTGTGAAATCTCCTTTCCTTTCCCACAGTATCTATTAAATGCAGTGTACAGAGACATAAGATTGAACAATCTTAGAACAGCAAAATCCTTTTCCAAACTCAAAATGCAAACAACAATTCGGATCAACTTTTTCATGAAACAAATTAAGAGAATTTTCTTTTACAAATTAAACTCAGCTTATGTTTCTAAATATGACTCGATTTATCAGTCATTGATAAGCAAATGCAATAAAACAAACAGTTGGAAGACTAAAATGGATACCCTGCACAACTAGGTAGTTGTCGTTGTTCTGATCATGCAAAAAGAATCGAAAATTGACATAGATTTCCCAACCATGATTAAGTGAACTTGTGTCATCCAAAGCCAAGTAGAGTGAAATATGTTCCCTTATATTCTTGCTCTTGTTCCCACCAGGGTACAGAACTAACTTCCTACAAGGTGTAATTATAAGCTAAATTCATCATTTCATTATGATTGTTTTCTACAGGAACATGTAAATGAGTACCATTTATAGCCTCCAGCTTCAAAAGTCTCTGATTCGTATCTCTCAATAGAATTCTTCACAAGAAGTGAAAATGACTGTACTTTCAATACGTAATGAGTTGGTGGAGAATTTACAGTAGATCGTGGAGTGGCTGAGGAATGACATGAAACAAGCATAACAGGTTGTTATTCTACCTATATCAACTGTGTATAAAAGATAATTGTGTTTGTGAATTTTGCATTTGCATGTTGCATAGATGCATGTAGGGTACCTAAATAATTATGCAGACAAACATGAAAAGAAACATTGTATAAGATTTTTGCTGAAAAAAAAGGAAAGGACACAAACCATCTTGAGCAGCCATATTTGGATATAAAGTATGGTAATGAGATGAGAAGTGTTTTGAAGTATTTGAAGTGTGTGGTATCCTTTTCTTGAAGAAAGTTGTTGTTAATGGTGGGAAGAAGGCATAGATTCTGTAGTTTTAGCATGACTAAAAGGCAACCTTTTAAGGATTTATGTATACTCTCATGCGTTAGGTCTAAGGAAGGAATTTCACCGACAATAAAAAATACTAATGAAATCTGAGCATAATCACATAAGGAATTAATATCACTCTCGATCTAAAACATTAAAACAACGAATTTATGAGTCTTTATCTTTATATAATATTCTACTTCTCATTTTTAATCAATATGAAACTTAGACTTACACTTGAATTCTTGATCCTTTGTTACAAAGGATTCATTTCAAGCAAAAGGATATTCTTTGCTTCAGACTCTGTATGAAGGAATTATATCTTTAAGAATCACATGACTTTTTCTTTGGTACCAAATGTGTACTGGTTGTCTTTTTTGATCCAGCAAAAAGATCACGTACTTTTTAAATCTTAATTTCGGAGAGAACGGATTTTTTTGGATTAAATATTTATGTAGTTTCTAAATTTGTACACCAAATTGTAATTTGTTAATATTTTAAACTTTTATACATTTTCTTCTCTAAATTTTAAAAGTTAATAAATATAATTATCTTAATTCTTATTTTATTTTACACATCAAACCATATTTGATCTTTATGTTTAAGTTGTTTATATTATTTAATTTAAATATGAGTTAAGAAACTTTTTAACATGTCAAAACTATTTAACATAATTAGATTAATAAAATTATATTTATTTATTTTTAAAGTTTAATATTTCCAAATTTCAATACCAAAATGTAGAATATAGACTAAAATACATGTTTAATTTTTTTATTATGTTAATATGGTAAAATTTGTAGAAAATATTAATTTTACTAAATAGAAAAAACGACGTGGTATTCTTAAGAGAGTTTAAAACATATATATAAAATAAGAATAATTTTTTTGAAAGTGTAGAAAACATAATAAAAAAATTAAGTTTGTTGTATATATACACCAGTAGAAACATATATATTATATATTTAAAGTGGAAAGATAATTATTTTAGTTTAAAAACGTTTACTTAAAGAATAAAATTGAAAAAATAAATACATTTAAATTAACAGTTACTTACAGGTAAAGCTAAATATACTAAGGTAATTATTTTAGTTTAAAAGAAAACTATAACTAAGGGTAGTGTGTTTAGCAAAATAAGTAGTGGAAATAACAGGGTGATTAAGGGATTTATATTTTGGGCTTACATTTTTGCAGCAACCCATCCCAGACCGTTAAAATTTAGCTTTGTTTTATTGCACTTACATGATTATTACCTGCACATATATACTAAAAGAAAAAATATATATTAAAATACCTTATCTTGCTGCACTACGTCATAGTGATCCTCACTCTTTGAAAAAAAAAAAGTGAATAAATTAGTGAGTTTAGTGGAATGTTTCCAATAAAATATTATATATGTTTTAAAAAATTTATTCTAAAATTTTTGTTCAGAAAATTTTGTTTCATAATGCATCTTATATATTTTGAACACCATCTCATATATTGTGAAAAATCTATTCTGAAAAACTCATTAAAATATATTTTAGGGTTAAATATGTTTTTGTCCCTCAAGTTGTAATGAATTTTGAAATTAGTTTCTCTTCGAAACTTTATATCAATTTAGTCATTCATTTTTAGAAATGTATGGATTTTGTCTTTCTTCCCAAATTTTATTAAGTTTATTTGATATTTTAAACGCATTTTATGATAATATTTGATTTAACATTGAAGTAAAAATGTGTCAAACGTATAAACAATTCAAATACTATCATGAAATATGTTTGAAACATCAGCTAAACTTAATAAAATTTGATTAAAATGACTAAATTCATATATTTTTAAAGCTGAAGGACTAAATTAGTCAAAAAATTTGAAGAATGACTAGTTCCAAATTTCACTGAAATTTAAGGGACTAAAAACATATTTAACTCTATATTTTATATGTTATGGAAAGTCTATCTTGAAAATCATGTCCTGAAAATCATATTCTCAAAATTTTTGAAATGTTTTTTTCTGAATTTTTCTCAAAACAAATAGCTTAGAAGTCAACTTTTATGAAGACTATAATTTCAAAAAATATAGGGGTGGACTTAAAAATTTTGAGCTGCCAAGAGAAAAAGGTTGAAAAAGTATATGACTAAATTTGGGTTGAGGCCAAACCATGGTCAATTCAACTGAATTCAGCCAAAATTCGATCGAGTCCGACTCGGTTGAATACGATTGAATTTTGGTCAGAACTAATTCAATCAAATTTGGTCGGGGTTTTCTTAATCGAATTTCGACTAGGGCTAACTTGGTCGAGTACCAGTCAAGACCAACTCATCTTAACTTTCGACTTGAATTGACTTATCTCAACTTTCGATTTGGACTAGTTTATCTTGACATTCAGTTCAACCTAACTAAAAATTTAGATTAAAAATTTGATTAAATGTTTTAGATTTTCCATAATTAAAAATATGGATTCAAATAATGGATATACAATTCAAAAAATATATAAAATATAAATAAAATTGGAATCAATATTGAATAAAATGAAGTAGATCCAAGCAAAACTGATGTAATTAATTTATTTTTTTTTGTCTATCCCTACTTTCCATCTTGCTTTGACCATGTAATTTAAAAGTTAAAAATGATTTTCAAATTATATAATTTAAAACTATTCTTTAGTTTTGGATTATAAAATCAGAAGACATTTTGTTAACTTCTAAATTATATAATACGAATTAAAAAATACTAAGAGAAAAACTTTCCGTTACAAAGTCAAAAAGTCATTCGATTTCCACATTACATAATAAAAATCTATTTTTAATTTTTAGATTACATAATCATAAAGTTATTTAAACTTTTGAATTGTTAAATTTTAAATACATTGTTAACTTCTGAATTTTACAATTCAAAATTTTTGTAAAAAAATAAATAACTTCCAAATCATAAAATCGAAAATCACCCATAATTTTTATATTTTACAATAAAAAAATAAAATTTGAACTTCCTCCTTTGCTTAAGTCTGACGATGTTTTATTTATTAATATTGATTTGGGAGGATAAGGACAAGGACAAAATAAATTTGAGTGGATTAGAAAATGAAGTTTTGTTTTTAAGGGTGAATTTGAGATAATGAATTTAAGTAGATTCGAAAGGAAAAAGTGAATTGAAATAATGAATTTAAGTATATTTGAAAGAGAATGAGAGTTGAAAGTTTAATTGTTTGGATTAAGAAAAAAATGGTAAAATTTAAGATAATGAGATGAAAATTTATAAAAATTTGTGAGTGATATGATGAATATAATAGATTAAATATAATGATTTAATTGATAAAAATATAAGATTACCATTTTACTCTTATATATAAATGTAATTTAACTTATATTATAAATAATGTAAATTATACTATAATGAAATATGAGTAATTATTTAAATTGAAAGAAATTAATATTGATAAAAATATATTAAATTAAAAATATAATAAATTTTGGGTATTAATTTAAATAAACTGAAGTAAGAATTTCACATTATAAAATTATTTTAAATTGAGATTTGTTTATTTAGAATTAATACAAATTCAATTGGGTAGTTTTGCTATAAACATTTATATATTGATGAAAATAATTTAAATAAAATTGTCCATATTAAAAATTGATAACAAACATTTGTTGTGTGATGCTCAAATAACACTCCAAAGTACTATATCTATTAATTTATAATATTTTAACAAGAAATGTGTTACCAAATTTAACCTAAACGTAAATATGATTTTTAACTAATTAAAAATCAACTAATCTACCATTCACGTAAAACACTAACAAATTACAATTTTAATAATTAAAATTTTTATAATTAATATTATTTCATATAATCAGGTAAAAAAATATTTAAAATTAAAATTTGTTATAAAAGTGAGAAATAAAAAAGTAAACAAAAAAAAAACAATAATAAAATGGTAATTGGATAGAAAATGAACAAACTTTCCACTCAAATCTCCTCACCTAAGAGAAGATCATTCTCTCTTCAACTCCTCCAAATTCATCCTTGCAAATTATCCTAAACTACTTTATACTAATACGATAGACACCTACATTTTCATCTTCTGCTACTGTAAATTGATAAAAACAAACAGAGAGACTAAGAAATTTAGAGGTGTAAGTGAGTAGATTTAGAAGTTAAATTTGTAAGTGATTTGATTGATATGATATATTAAAGATTAAGTTTAATGGAAAGAAAAATAAATTTACAAAATTTTTTCTTAATGTTGAAAGTAATCTAAAATTATATTTAGATGATTTGTATTTATTTTATAAAAAATATTCAATGAATAAATTGAAAAAAAATTATTTCAATAAAAACATAATAAAATACAATATATTTACATCTTGAATTATTTTTGGTAAATAATTTAGAAATTCAGGATATTAATTGTTATTGTAAACATATTTTTAAAAACCATATTTTTATATTATTATCATAATTAGGAATCTTACACAAATCACCTTAAAATCATTGCATATGAGAGAGATGAGAAAATAATGTAATCTCTTAATTCTTTGATTATCCTCTCTCTTAAATTCCTACAAATAAACACTTCAAACATCATCAAATCATTTATCTTTCTAAATAATAAATAATAAATATTCTAAAAAAAATCCGGTCTATAGAGAAGATCGCTTACATAGATTTGTACAAAAAAATGAATTTTGTGTAAATATTTGCAGGATTCAGCCATATTTTTTTTGAAAGATTTAACATGAAGGTGTGCATTTCGGAATTATTTGGAAGATTTATGAAGTTCAACTTTAATTTTGTAATATATATATATATATATATATATATATATATATATATATTAAACAAAATATTATATTATCTAATTAATAATATATTAATTTTGCCTACCATATCATTTCTATTTACTCACTTTATCTCCAAATCCATTAAAAAAATCAACTAAAATTCAATGTAACCAAATCCATACAAATTCATTCAATTTTTTTTTTCAAATTCACTCCCTCTAATAAACACTTCGTAAGATTCGGTTTGGGTGATGAATTAGGAACATGTAGGTGCTGAAGTGGCAACATAAAGCGTGGATTCTGCTGCATCATCTTTCATAATCTCCACAAACAACACTTGCCATAAATCAAAGACTTGATGTTGAAGTTTCTCACTTCACACCTCAAGTGCATATTAATTAAGTTTGAAATCAAATATAAATAAATACAAATTTACCCATCTCAATATAAATATACAATTGACTATATTTTTTAATCATAAAGAAATACTTTTTACTAACTAATTGCTATATTTTCTGTATTTTTTATTTATTAAGACGTCTATTCGCGAATACATGAATCACCCATTGTAAAATATAATATAGAGAGAAACTTGTTAAAAGTATAAACCACATTCACTAATAAAAAGTTTAATAAAAAATAATGTTCTTAATTATAACAACAATCACTTAAAACTGTTTAAATCTAAGTAATTAAAAAAAAAAATTCAAACTTTTACTTTATTATTTTAAATATTTTTTTTTGTCACAATAAATAAATTATTATGATTAATATTTTTATCTATAACTATATATAAAGGGGATTCCCTCTTTTGTGTCCACATTTCATAATTCCAACTTTACCCTTTATAATTTAATTATTTATTAAATTTTTAAAAATTAACGGTTATTTTTATAAGTTTTTATAAAATTATTTACTTATCTCTTTTTTCTTTTTTTCTCTTACTATTCATCAATAGTTATTTTTCTCTTATTTTCTTCGTACATTTTATTTTATTTTTTATAAATATACTTTTATTTTGTTTATTAAATTAATAACATTACAATATCATCAATTCTTAATATAATTCAAAAAATGCGTACACACAGGCGCGATAGCGCCTGTGTTTACACTAGTATGAAGAAAGAAAGTTGTTAAGAATAATAAAAGATAATGATCCGTTAACAATTAAATTTTGATGATAAACATCTTTTAATTGATTTTAAAATTTTAAAAAATATAAAAGTGAAAGATGAGAGACTATTTAAAAAATGACACATTAATTAATTATTAAATTATAAAATAAAGTTTTCAAATTTTAATCGTTAAAAAAATCATTTTCCATAATAAAAAAGGTTGCGTCAGTGTATAACAGATACGTTAGGAGGCCACAACACAAAACGAGGAAGGCGCGTAGAAAAGCTTTGGCTTATTTCGTAAGGAACAAACGCCACGTCGGACATGTGTGAACGCTACGTGGGGTCTTTGACTTCAACTCTCTCTCTTTCTTAAGTGTCCTTCACGCGCCACCGTTATCCCTCCCTCTCTCTTCTCTTTTCCTTTCCCTGTTCTGTCATTTCCACCACGCTTCCCCTTCTACAACACCTTTTCATTTCTCTATTTGGCCTTTTATTCATCGCTTTCATTTAATTCATTTCAGTTCTCTGCATTCACTTTTTCAATTCCATGTGTGAGATTATTGCTTTCTAATGGCTGAGACCACAAAATACATTGCCAACTCAGAATTAGGTTTGATTCCCCTTCTTCAACTTAACAACTGTGTTTCACTTTCGGTTCTTGCTTCTCTTTTTCATTATGATCAAGCTTGTGTGCCTTTTTTCAATTTACATTTTCTTAGTTTCATTTTTTTCTGCATGCATGCATGCATACCCCTGATTGTGTTAATTTTCATTGTGCATGCAACATTCATGCGCTACTTTTGTTTCACTATTCCTGATGAAATGGATGCCATTTTTTCTTTCAATCTTCGTGTTTGTACGCTTTACCTGGATTGGATCACTGATAACAATTGGGAAGTTTGTAGTATGTAGTTTGATATGAGCTATAGTTATCCAAGACATCGATGAATGTGCCAATTGAATTAAATTCATCCATTCTCTGTGCAGTATCATATAATTAGTTAAACTATAGTTCTGTTGTTGCCTTCACTGAATATGCCTATGAATGTGTCATTTATATAGAGTGATGAATTTGAGTTCGAGTTTGATTTTTTCCCCCTGTCTTATACAATACCCTTTGAATGTTTCCTGGTATCTGATAGAGCTTGAAGAGATATTGCAAGAAGCATCACATCGTTGGCTTCGACCTGTTGAAATATGTGAGATACTTCGCAACTATAAGAAGTTTAAGTTAACACCAGATCCACCTATTAGACCTCCAGGTATTTCCTATTTTTCCCTGAACTTCACATCCTTCTTGATTTTGATATTTGCTGCAGACATGGGTAGGGAATTCATTTTACCAGGTTAGGGGCTTGAATCATCGATTTGGAAAGTACCATGCCTTAGAGTGGGTGACTGATAGGGTGACAAGCTCACACCACAGGGTCCTTTTGATTATTTTATCAGATGGCATCTCAGAGGTTATTGTTGTCGTCGCGATAATATAAAATATTAAACTAGTGTCACGCTCTTATGCTTTGAAATTTGAAATTTTCTTATTCTGTTTTTTCATTGAGTTGCAAGTAGGATGATGAGACTAACCAATAGTGGTGGTGATAATTGAACTTAGCTATGTTAGCTTCACCAATGCTTCGAAAGAAGTATCTCAGTCTCTTTAAATATAACCTTTGACTATAATACATATGCTTGCTATGAGCATAGAGTGCTAATTTTGGCATTATGTTGTCGTTTCTTTTTTCCAGCTGGATCACTATTCTTGTTCAATAGAAAAGCACTTCGTTATTTTCGCAAGGATGGTCACAGGTGGAGGAAGAAACAAGATGGGAAGACTGTAAGAGAAGCTCATGAAAAGTTGAAGGTGTGCTGTTCATTTTGTTAGTTGTAAGTTTTACTTTTTAGAATTGTTATGTTAATTGAACTTCTTGCATGGGTCAAATTGTTGTGTTGGAAATTTGGAATAGCCTCATGTAATTAGTTCACTTTAGATTTTCCTTGACATTTTTCACTCAAATTCCATCGTGGTAAGTTTACGATAGATAATAAGCTCGGGAAAGTTTCATAAAAACAAGCTTGCGTATGTAGATATAAAATAACACCCAATAGAGTAGAAGTATTTCTACAATGTTTTATTTTCTTGTATAAGTTTTATATTTTGGCAATTGTCTCAAATAAAAACACTCACATACACACACGTGTGTGTAATGCCATTTCCCCCTTTTGTTTAATTTTATTTTGGACCCATGAATTGCTTGATTATTTAGCTATATTTTAAAATGTAGGTTGGTAGTGTGGATGCCTTGCACTGCTACTATGCCCATGGAGAGGACAATGAAAACTTCCAACGGAGAAGTTTTTGGATGCTTGACCAGTGAGTTTCTGTCATTCTATTAACTTCGGGATTTTTATGTCCTATCTTGGATTTTTTTTAGGAGAATGTGGTGCTTTTTTTTTTTTTTTTTTTTTTGCTAATTGCTAATATATCTGGTCAATCTGTAAGTTTATTTGAAAATTTGAGCAATAATAGATTGAGTCTAAAGTTTCCATTTATGCAGAACACAGAAAATAATTTGTTTTCTGATATTTCTTTTTCTTTTGGTTCCCAAGGGGCCAAAATTAACAAATCCAAGCCTGGACCTTGCGGAGTAGCAATCTGTAGAGAAATTATGACAAATGGGTGGGTTTATTTTTATAATGAAAACTCAAATTTTAAAATACACAAAATATTTCAATGTTAATAAGTAAATAAAGAAATGCCATGTTTCTTGGGTTGATGATGAAAATCAAACATTAAAATAAATTGAAAACTGAGAAATAAGATTGGCGTAAGAAGTGGACCCTTCTTTTAATGGAATTGTTGTTTGAGGATTTAGTTCTGCAAAAAATTATGGGCTACGCTGCTTTTTATGGTCTTAGCATTGACAACAAAAATTCTGACAACTTAAAAATGGTATTGTTTGCAGGCAGTTAGAGCACGTTGTCCTTGTTCATTATCGTGAAATTAAAGAGGTATACATGTCTTCTCTTTTTTGCACTTTTTATAGTATATCATATAAAACAATCTAGACATGATGCTGCTGTGTTGTTGATGCGTTGCATTCTTAATCACCTCAAAGTTTCACCCTTCAAGTTCCAAAGCTAGATTACCTAGTCCCAAACCTCCTTAAAGTCTTAAAACACAATGAAAAACTCATCTAGAGTTTCAAACAATAAAACTTATAAGGGTAAACCTAATAGTAGTTGCACAAAATGGATGCAAATCACATTATTATTGGTATGAAAATACAAGGTATCAATTGTAACCAGAATCCAGTTTATTCTTGTTAGTGTTATGCTCCACTATGTTGATTTTTTCTTTATGTTATCTTTCTTCCAAGCTTTGTGTTTAACGATGAGCCACTTTTGTGAGTTGTGACCAATCAAAAAGTCTGACTAATGATTGACCTGTTAATGAACCTTTCTAATATTATTTTGATTCTCCAAGTTTACAATGTTTTTTTTTTCCATGTTTATGTACTTTGTATGATTTACACTTTGAAGGGCTGCAAATCTAGCATCTCACCTTTTCCGGTAGTTCCAGTAACCCTGGTTGGTAGCTCTCAAAATAGTTCAGTGCTTTCCTCTACCAGAATAAGCACACCGATATCTGTAGTTCAAACATCTTTCACATCAAGTGCAAATAAAGTTGGTCAGAATGGACACTCTTCAGAGTATGAAGATGTCAATTCAAAAGATGGTCCTCAAGCCCCCTCTTTCAAAAGATATCATACTGAAGGATCTGTTGAAGGTTCGGAAGCTGACTTCACTGTTCATCGGCTAAATAACGATAAGATAGATGCTGTTAATAGAATGCAAGATGGTGTAATTTTCAGAGATAGCCACATGTACATACAACAAGTTGAAGAAAATTTACTGACTGTTGATCAGGTGTAGTAATTTAGATTATCAACACCTTTTATAGCCTCAAAGTTTGGGTAGATTTATGATCCTGAGTTTGAAACACAAATCTAATCAGTCCAAGTGATCTTTAATTTTGTCAATGCATCTGAAATGCGTGTATTTTAAAATCTCTTGGTCTATGGTGTGCCGGACTTTCATGATTGATAATATAACTGTCGAATATATCCTGTATGCTACTGGATGTTCCAAATGCAATGTTGTTCTTTATACAGTTTAATTTCATGCTTCTTCCCAAATGTAACCTCTTTTTTAACGAATTTAATTACGCTGTGACAGGTGCAAAACCAGGATGGTCTGGATACAATCTGTGCTCAATTATATGATCGTAATGATCATCCAATTGTTGCAAATACCAAAGCGCTAGTTGAACAGAAACTTAAAGATGGGGAATCAAAACAGGCTGAATCTGGGGAAATCAAGAAACTTGATAGTTTTGGAAGGTGGATGGATAAGGAGATTGGTGGAGACTGTGAAAATTCCTTGATGGCTTCAGATTCTGGTAATTATTGGAGTACACTTGGTGCTCATAATGAGGATAAGGAGGTATCTAGTTTACGACACATACAGTTGGATATGGATTCATTAGGCCCTTCTCTTTCCCAAGAACAACTATTTAGTATCCATGACTTTTCTCCAGAGTGGGCATATACTGGGGTTAGAACAAAGGTGTGTGCCTTTTCATGCACATGCGTGAAATTTTTTTGTAATTGTATATTCATAAGTTCACCATACAAAATCTGGTTTTGATTTATTTCTTCTTCCTTCTGTGAAAAAGGTTTTAATAGTTGGCACATTTCTCGGAAGTAAAAAGCTCTCTAGTGAAACCAAATGGGGATGTATGTTTGGTGAAATTGAGGTTTCTGCTGAAACTTTAGCAGATAATGTGCTATGGTGTCAGACTCCTTTGCACTCACCTGGCCGTGTACCATTCTATGTTACCTGCAGTAATAGGTTAGCTTGCAGTGAGGTCAGGGAATTTCAATTTGATGAACATCCAACCAAATTTTTAGGTCCTTTGGGTATTAAAATCTCACCAGAAGTTGAGGTACGACTTCAAATACGACTTCTTAAACTAGTAGACTTGGGACCTGACAATAAGTGGTGGAAGTGCTCTGTTTCTGGTTGTGAAAAATGTAAACTCAAGGGAATAATGTGTTCCATGAGAGGTGATAGTGGAGTATTTAAAGAAACTTTTCAGATTGATGGAATTGATCATATAAACCCTAGAGATGTACTATTTCAGAGATTAACGAGAGACAAGCTTTATGAGTGGTTGATATACAAGGTTCATGAAGGAGGAAAAGGATCACATGTGCTGGATGATGAGGGCCAAGGAGTAATACATTTGGCAGCTGCACTTGGTTATGTGTGGGCTATGGTCCCATTGATTGCTGCTGGTATCAGTCCTAACTTCAGAGACAATCGTGGAAGAACAGGACTTCATTGGGCATCGTATTTTGGGAGGTCAGAACGTATTCATGTTAAGAACTTTCCATGCTTGTATCTGGTATTACCAGGGCATTATCTTCAACTAAAATTCATATTGTAATTCCTGTATCATTCTGCTTGATTTTCTCACTGGAGGAATAAAATTATATTCTCTATTATACTCTTACACATTGTAGGAATTTTGTTTCTCATAACCTGAATTTTTTAATCCATACTGGAAATTTGTATGCCTTATTTCATGTTGTTGGGGATGGTTCTCATTACATATTGTCTCCCTGCCCTTCTTTATGTTCTCATCAGCAGCACACTATTTTATTCGCTGTACAGTGATTTACATAACTGGTGAATTAATCTTACTCTTTTCTGTTTCCTTCTCTCTAGAGAAGAAACTGTTATTGCTCTAGTCAAATTAGGCGCAGCACCAGGTGCTGTTGAGGATCCAACATCAGCTCTTCCTCCAGGTCAAACAGCTGCTGATTTAGCTTCAAGTAGAGGACATAAAGGCATTGCTGGGTATTTGGCCGAGGCAGATCTGATTAATCGATTATCTATACTGACTGTGAAGGAAAATGGAGCTGGTAACATTGCCACAACCATAGCAACTGACAGTGCTTTTAAGTCTGCTGAAGATGACTCGTCTAATTTGACAATGGATGAGCAACACTATCTCAAAGAGTCCCTTGCTGTGTTTCGAAAATCAGCTCATGCGGCTGCTTCAATCCTAGCTGCATTTAGAGCAAGGTCATTCTTTCAGAGACAATTAGCCAAAAGTAAAAGTGATGTTTCAGACTCAGTACTTGACAAAGTTGCCGATTCTTTGGGCAAGGTACAGAACATGAGTCACTTTGAGGATTATTTACATTTTGCAGCCTTGAAGATTCAAAAGAGATATCGCGGATGGAAAGGAAGAAAGGACTTTTTGAAAATAGGCAACTGCATTGTAAAAATCCAGGTACTTGTTACAGTGTATTCTACTACCATCATACCTTGATCATCCCATTCTTCTAGAGGATTTTCATGGCAAGTATAAAAAGTACTTCGTGTCATGAAAATCATATTGATGCCTATACTCTTTACCATATACCAGGCTAATGCAGTATACATGTTCACTGTATATGCATCCTTTGTGTCAATATGCCAGCTTTTAATCATTTTATTTTTGTGATGAAGACAGTATTACATCTTCAGTTAACAATATTCTTCCGTATAGGCTCATATCAGAGGACACCAAGTTCGAAAGCAATACAAAAAATTTGTGTGGTCTGTTAGCATTGTGGAAAAAGCGATTCTTCGGTGGAGACGGAAAGGAGCTGGTCTGCGAGGATTCCGGGGAGGGCAGCCGGTTGGCATTGATGAGTATGACTTTCTTAGCGTTGGGAGGAGACAGAAATCAGATGATGTAAAGAAAGCTCTGGATAGAGTCAAGTCCATGGTTCGTAACCCAGATGCAAGGGATCAGTATATGAGGCTCACCATGAAATATCAGAAGTTTAAGGTAGTCACATTTTGTCAGTCCTAAATAGTGAATGGTTCATCCAGTTTTGGTGAATTGATTCAAAAAGATATAATCAGCTCTTGTTGATTGAATACAAAATTCTGATTGGTTATTTTCCTTTGCTGCTTTTTTTGGCATACTGTTGAACAGATTGTTGATAGCAGAAGCATTCAATCACATGTCGATTAGCCTCCAGAGGAAGGAAAGAGCAATACTGAGCACTTCTTGTTTATAATAGAAACTACATACAGATATACTTTTTATGTAAATAGCATCTAACAAAGTTTCTAGTGTATATGGAAGTTTCTAGTGTATATAGGAATGGTCGCTATAATATTACTTTTTATTTATATTTTGTTATATGCAACTGCAATTCGTTTGTTTTAACTCATGTTTTTCTCTATTAAATGTTTAGGTTGTTCGGATCAATGAGCCCTAAAGAAAAAAAAAAACATTAAACGAAAATCCAAACTTTACTATTAACTGATTCTAAATTAATTTAATCAGTGAGCGGTGACTCTGAATTCATATTACAGACGATTGAATTAGTCCATGACACTTAAATTTTAAAAATATTAATAAAATTTACTTATGACAAAATTAGTGAAATTAATTTTGACCTGTATAGTATATCGATAACAATATTAATAACGCAATTTATTGAATTTTAAAAATAATGGATAAATTATTAACTATTGATAAAATTAAATAGATAGATTTGACATCTTTCCATATTTTTGTAATTAATAAATTTGATGAATTTCCTCCGGATAATGTATTGTTGTCACCCGTAGGAAAGTTCCAATTTGAGTAATAGTAAATCAGACAGAGACGATTAATTGGCTAATAGATGATAAATTTTACACGAGAAAAAAAGAACGTAGTGCATACTAATACAAGCCCAAAAGCACAATTGGTACAAAATTCAAGATGACAACCTGGAATGTGTCAGCTGAAAACTGGAACATATACAAATCAAATAAGAGCTGGATTCGCTCCCCGAGGTGAGGGATAATAAAGGAGAAAACTTGCCAATTGGCAAATGTTATTTTCACAATACGCATAGTATCGTGTAAGTATTCTCCTAACACATATAGGATATGCGTACATTTTTTCTTTGGAAAAATTATGCTTCACTCTCTTGTGGGTGTGAAGAGAGTTTATGTACAGAGTTATTTAGCCTTGTGAATTATTATTACCAGCAAATTTGCGGAAACGAGCAGACTCGTCATTATGACGAGAAAGACGTCGTTCGGGTTGAGACAACCTTCTACTGGATCCAACTGTACCCATATTTAAAGCTCCTTTGTCCTGTAATCAATAAAATGAATGGCACATAAGGAAAAAGAGTAGACACTAGACCCTACCAAAAATAGAAAGTTATGTAAACACGCCTTAGTCTTTGATGACTGTGGAGCAGGATGGGTATTTCGTGTCCCAACAACTAAAGTTTTCACCGCGTCATCCAATTCGGCAACCTTCCTCAAGAGATTGGTCTTGTCCATCTACCAGAAACCATTACAATAAGATTTTGAATTCTTTGGGAAACTCAAATCACAAATATGTCTTCTGACATACCTTCAACATTTCATTTTGTGCACAAAGCAACTGATCTCGTTCTTGCAGTTGCTGCAGTGCTATCTGAGTAGCAAGTATATCTGCCTCTTTGGTTTTCAGTTCCGATATGCAGCTGAGTCATAAATTATGAAATGAAACTTTTGAACCTTTTGCAGTTTTAAATCGTCTAAATCTAAATAGTTTAATTGCGATAAAGAACTCCTTAATCATGAGCTATACCAATTTGAAACAATTAACTATAACGTATAATCACACACGGTAAGACGTGGTTTCTGAGGTATACTAACCTCTCTCTTTCTTCAACGAGATCATTTATGTGCTGTCTTAGATCGAGGTTCTCTTTTTCCTAATGAGAAAAAGATGGTAATTAATACAAGCACGTGATAAAATATAGTATTCACCTTGATTTTGGCTCTAAGTACCTTTGCAAAGAACTCTTCTCTATGATGCTGAGCCTCCTCCACTAATTTCACAATTTGGTTTTCGTCTATCAAATTCTATAAACATAGCAAAAGCAAAAACGCGAGGCAATAAGAAATCACAACCATCAACTCCCAACAATTATAAATGAATCTGAAACTTACTGCATAGTCGGTAATGTCCAACTTTACACCAAGAAGGTCCCGAATGACATCATGAGTCATGTTTTCAGTAGCGGCCAGCCTTGTTTGTAGCACGAACACCTGATCCACTATACAATTTAGACCACTATGCATTGAGTGATTATTGTGCTAATTTTTCTTACCACTGTTTAAAAATCCGTGAGCCAAATAGTAAACACTATTACATCACTGAGTAAGTCGTGTAAAAATTAAGGCGTGGAAGAAAAGAAATCCAACAAAAAACAAAAGGTGATATTGGTTTAGGTTGAGATGAGTTATGAATGACAACTAAACAACATTCTAATACAGATTCTTGAGATAATCATTTTCATTTTTTTTAATTTTCTTTTCATGTATTGTCTAAAACCCTTATATCTATAATATGAAAATGATATAAATGTGTACTCTCCAATAGTCTAAAATGGAAAAGACCTCCTTTTGCCTGCTAGCTGCAAGTGCTTCTAGTTCTTCCATACGTAACCTAGCAACTGATAGTTCTTGATCTTTCTCCTGATTCATCTGCTGAACAAGATTTGAAATGCATTTGAATGGTGAGCTCGAACCTCTTGTCCTGAATGGTGAGCTCGAACCTCTGGTCCTTACTGAGATTTTTTCATTTTTCTCTGGTTCTGGTACCACCGACGTTGAATTTGACGTTTCTGTTTTCACTTCAAGGAACATGGACTCCAGACACTTGTACTAACCAAGACAGATAAAAGAAGCAAAAGAGATGAGAATATAAGAATAAAAGATGATACAAAGTTTCTGGTATTCAAATAACAATATTGTTACTAAACTTGCTTTTAACTCAATGTGACCCACAAAATTAGCTGATAAAACATAAACGTATATTTTTGTACCTTTTGTTGGTACTGCGATGCTTGGGCTTCAGCATGCAACACAATTTCGGATATATACTCTTTGCACCTTTTAATCTTCCAAAAAATATACAAAATGTCAGACTTCTGGACAAAATACTATGATGTATAATAAAATTTAAATGTCATGTATCTTGGGAGTCTGGGAAAAATACCTCTTTATCTTGTTCTGCATTTTCCCTTTCAAGAAACCTTATCCGACTCAGTGCTTCATGAACTTCCAGTAATTCATTATGTTGCCTGCATCAGGGTTTTCAAAAGATGAACAAGGAAGAAATCAAATCAGAAAACGAAATAATCTGGACCAACTTTTCATGTAAAAAAATAGTTTACACTATAATCTTGTATCTCCACTTCATCGACTAATCAGGTTATTATGAGAGTGAAAAAGATTTACACCTACAGTTGATCAACAATATAATACATATCAAGGAAGGAATAGCAGCTCTAACCTAGATATCTGCTCATCAGTTTGAACGCTTGTGCTTTCTGAATCAGCATTCTTGGGAAATTTGTCAACTAACAATAATCTCTCTTTCAAAGCTTGGAGTTCCGTTCTTAGTGAATCACTGATTGAACGATGTCTTCCCACCTCCTCATCCATTTCATGTACCTATGACAATCCCATTCTAGTCATAAAGAAGATAATATGTAAAAGACCAGTTCAGTTATCCTATTGAGCATTAATAATATTACTGAAAAAGGTAGTGGGTATTAAACAATAATAAAATTACTAAGCTGCATCTCTTTGAATTACCTCCCAAAATCTTTTCCGTAATCTTTATACAAGTGAATCATACATGAAACTAACCTTTTTCTCCAAAACATTTATGGTAGACTCAAGCTCCTCAACAGAATGTTCCAGAATCTTGACTTCCTCTTCCTTTTGCTCAGCAAACAGCTTACTAGACTCTGATTCCTACAAATGATATTTCAGTTCCACCAAAGCTGGTTTCACCAATAAGAATTATTTGAAAGTGAAAAAATAATCAGCACATACATACCTGATGTGCTTCCATGGCAATAGCTTCCTTTTCATCGGCCAAGGAATAAGCCATCTCAAGCTTACCAGTCAAGACACAAACTTCTTCATGGAGTTGGTCTCTCTCTATTATTACCTGGTTTAGTTCATCCTCAATGCTTTCAAACAATGAAAGTGATTGGTTTTCCATTGAAGCTGTCAAATTAGTAATCTCGTTTTCCAAACCTCTAATCACCTCTCTATGTTCATCCAGTTTACCTTGAGCTTCAGTTTTGTAGGCATATAAATCTTTCAGAAGCTCCCTTAACTCCACATTTTGATTAGAAAGTTTCTCAATCGATTCTTTAGCAAGTTTAAGCTCATATTGTGACGTAGTTAAGGCCTTCTCGGTATTAACTAGAGAACCTTCAAGTTTCCTGTTCTGAACCAGTATATCATCAAGCTGACTTGCTTTAGTCTCCAGCTCATACCGAACTTGGCTAAGAGAAAATATTAACTTCTCAGTCTGATCTTTAATGTCCTTGCTGTTAGAAGCTGATTCCTGCAATAGCCTAAAGTCAAAAAGTAAGCCCTCTAATAACACTTGCTTCCTCTCTAACTCCTTTCTAAGAGCCATATTTTCATATAATATGTTGACATTGGGCAAGTCTGGCTGCTCAGGCACCTTCTGGACTAAAATACATTGATCTGTTTTCACTGCACCTTCACTACCCGTACTAATAACAGGCTCTGCAACACTAGAGGAATTCTTTACCAAATAATGCAATTCCCCCTGTCTGGCTGATTGCAAATTATGGTTCATAGTGGCGCAGGCAAATTTACTGACAAGCTCTGTTACACAGCAATTATACAGAACAAAAGATACAGATCCTCCATCCACCATCTGAGAGCAAATATCTTCCACCAATGATCTGATATTTTTCATAAAGTCTAGCATCTCCTGCCCAGTCAAATGAATATCAGAATACATTGTCAAAAACTTCTTTTCCATATCAGTTTGCATTTGCAATAAATGCTCTTCTAGCATAGAAACCGAATTTGCCATCTCTATCAAACTGAAATGGATGTTTTCCTTTAGTAATTGATTCTCTTCTTCTTTGTGACAAACTGAAGATTTGAGTTTTTGAATCTCTTCTTCCAAACTTGCTCTCTCAAGCATCAAGATTTCACCAGACTGCTTCCACATAGCAGTCAACTGTTTAGAATCTTCATATGCTTTCGTCAATGCATGTAGTGTAAGATCAGCTTCCTTCACTGTTGCATGAGCTTCAATAAATTTGGTTAAGAAACGATCATCAGGCCTTATCTCTCCATAACCGAATATCTGTGTAGAGATTGAGAATTAAGAGAACGTAAGAAACAGCCCTATATTCTTGTACTTTGTCAAACAAGAAATAAACTTAATACTTGGTCATTTATTTCATATTTAGGCAACTAAATGGAAAGCTACATACCTCTCTGTCATTCTCACTCTCTGCTTCGTCTTTCTGCAAGCTCAACTGGAAAAATGGATCTTCCGATTTCAGTTCTGTCATTCACCATTACATGATTTAGTCTTCTATTTACTTTTCATATGACTAAATACAAATAGATGTGACATTTAAAAAACTGTATATGTATGAAAGGAAAAATGGAAGTAGTGAAATGATACCTTTTGAGTAAGGACAGGATCCACCATCCAATTCTCGAAGGAAAGCAGACAAACAAAGATACAGTCTTTGAAAACCATCATATGAGGCATTTAATTCTTTACTCAGAAAACACACTACTGCTTCATTGAGAACTGGTCTTTCAGTGAGCTTTCCTGGATTTGATGATTTGCAAGCATCAGACTGAATTACAGTGGATCTTTCAGATTTTAGGTCTACAGTTTGTTCAGAAGCAAAGTTTTCCATTTCATTTGAAAAATCAGAGAGTGACGAACTATCCGTGGATTCCGTGCTCAATTCATCAGTATTTACAAGATCTTCATCCACATCAACTAATTGTAGGCTAGACACATTTGCTTCTGTGCTAATAAGACTCCCTATGACATTCAATCTTCTATTCACTTCAAGAAGTTGCTCTTTTATCTGATGCAGTTTGTCATGTTGGTTCACAAACTCCTTGTTTGCATGTGATGTTGAGTAATCTATTGTATAACCCTCAAAACTTGTATGATACATCCTTAAATCCCTTATTTCTTTCCTCATGTCCCGAGTTTCCTTGACAATGTCCTGAATCAAGTCCCTGTAAGCAGAAGTAAGGCTTGAAACACCAGTTTGGAAAGCTTCTGTTTGTATTTCTGTATCAATAAAAGACGCTTTAACAGCATTCTCCATCTCCAGTACCTCAAGTTTAGTTAACTCGACTTGAGCCTTAAGATCATTTAGTATCAAATTATTCAGGACATCTTGATTCTCAGAAATAGTACAATTTCCAAGTTTGCCTTGCACATCAAGTTCGTGAATGGAAACATCTTGAACAACACCATTCGTGTGAATTACTTTATAACTATCAGAAAGCCATTTTGCCACAAGGAATGCAGCATCAGCTTGTTTAGTTGCTTTACAAACTTGATTGTTTTTGTGATTTATTTCATTTTCTAACATCCTTATCATATTGGTCTTCTCATTTAACAAGACTTGTAACTCAATTGCCTCCTCAATGCCTTCATTCTTGTCTATTTGTTGAAATGCATTTAAGGTTACAGTTGCTTCCCTTAAGGAACTTAGTTTCACCTCCATGTCCAGTACCATCTTCTGTGCATCCTCCAAGCTATTTTGTAGCAGCAAAATTGCTTCCTCCTTCTCAATATACTTTTTGACAGCCATGTCAACATGCTCACAAATCCAAGAATTGACCTGGGGAAATGAACAAGAAATGCTTTTTACCTGACCACATGCCTCTTTGAGAGATCTTGAGCCTTCAAGAAGGAAGGTTGTCAGTTCTAATATTGCTTTTTCCCAATCTAAACTCTGTGACTTAATTTCCTTTTCTTTTTCAGCAATAATATTTCTTAGCTCTGCATTTTCGTGAGCAGTGGTGCATAACCTCTCTTCAAACTCTGACTGAAGATGGGAAAGCTCTTCCTGTAAGTGAAGAATTGTCTTTGTTGTCTCCATCTCAACCTCTTGAGAGATTCTTTCGGTCTCCCGTTTTTGAGATAATTGTATTATCCATTCATGTTGATATTGGTCATTAAGTAACCGCACTTCTTCAAGATTCTTGGCCATTTTTTCTAGCTTTGCCTTTAACTCTTCGTTGTTGTTATATTCATTATCTTTAGCAAGCATTACTGAGGCTGCCAATGTTTTTGTTTCAATTTTATTTGCTAAAGCGTCGCCATTAACTTCCCGTGTAGAGGACGGAACTTCGTCTCCGGAATCACTTCTCACGGATATTGTCTCAGCCTGTAAAATTGAACTTAATATGATGAACTTTGTCTTAAAACAAGAAAACACAAATGAAACTGGGTTCTCTCAAAGATGAGCATATGTGAAACTATTAACCATTAAATATTTCTCAAATACAGATTTAGAATGTCCCTCACCACAGGAATTTCCATTAATGAATAACAGTTTACTTAAGAAATAAGAATATTTGCTCAACATGAGGAAAATTACTAAGAAATTTTGTTTTCTTTGCTGCTTAACTTTATTTCAAGTCATGACATTGCTAAAGATTTTGGTCATATTGACTATCTACATATGCAGTAGACATAATACCAGATCAAAACTACGACATATGCAGACAAATGCATTGATGTTAAAATCACCATCATAAATAAAACAGACTAAAAAACAAAAGTTAAAAATGCGTTGCATGTTATTCTTTCCTCACCAATGAACATTTATCTGTCTTTAGAATTTCATTGGGATGCTCAAAAGAGTTCAGAACCTGCAAGAATGGAAAGAGTTAAACATGATAAAACAGAGGTTCAGCAATGTCTTCACAAGTGTTTCCAGTATTAAAATAGAGGCTCATATATACTTAACTTGATTGTAATTCAAATATTTTCCCAGCTCTGATTGTAATTCACCCACTTCTCTGCAAAGAATAAAGAAATTTGTTAGTAGTCTACCAGCAAATAGCTTTTAGAATTGCAATGCAATAATAGTAGTATCCACACTACAGACTATTTGCAATTATGATATGGAGAGAAAATGAAAACAATCATTTTTCCAAAAGTATAGACAACAAACAAGTCTCTCTCATGTTCTCCACATTATATGCACTATTCACTTGTTCTAAGTCGCTAAATGTCAAACAATAAAAACTTGTAAACTAAATACAGCTTTGATAAATATGCATTGAAGCTACAGCTTAGCATACAAGGGGACCCTGGAGATGAAATATGAAATGATGAATGCACTTATCGAGGGATTCGTTGAATAGAAGATGCATACAGGATAGAATACCAAGTATCTCATTAATAACGATTATGATAATGATGACGATATTTAAGGCAACTGTTTACCTAAGCAATTTAGAATTCATATTCTGGCACTGTTCTAGCTCTTGTGCAGTATCACTATCCTGAAATATCAAAGAGAACACCAAGTGAACAGAAAATCTCAGATAGCACTATTAATATGGCATAAGTAATAAAAGTGGACCTGATTTACATTTTTCATGGAGAATGTAAATTTTCCTTGGAGATTGACAAGGAGCTGAACATTAAAGAAAAATACCAAACATCAGAAATCCAACCCAGACGAAAGTTGATATTTATCTTTCAAAAGAGGGAGGTACAAATTATGGGATCTAACCAACCTGATCACGCAATTCAGATAACTCAGTCAGCAATCTTTCCCGTTCTCCATGCTCATAGGAGTTTTGAGATCTGGTAGTAAGAACTGATGTAAAATGAATCATTGGTATCCAGGAAAAGATTAAGACTAAAGAATATTAACTGTCCACTCAACTTACAGTTGAGGATGTCGCAAAAGTCCATCATTCTCCAAAGCAAGTCTTGATAATTCGGAATTTTTATCTATTTTCACTTTAAGTAACTGAATCTCCTCCTGCAAAGCCCTGTTTTCCTCCATGAGATACTTCTCAGCTGTCAATTTCCCATCTACCAATAACTCAAGTTGTTTGATTTTCTCCTTGTAATGCCTCAGCATACTTGAAGTATGATCAATATCCTCTTCCCTTTGTCGAACCTGCCAAAAGATGATATTACCTTAAGTTCTTGATGTATAAATATTTGGGCCTATTCACATAATTCCCTGAAAAAATTTCTAAGAATAGACTTTTGGTCTGGTAAAATTATAGTCAGGTTTTAAAACATGGATATCTTTCGGAGAGCTAGCTTTTTAGTCAAAACATACTTACCAAACAATTTTTGTGGTCTATTTCAGCCTTTAATTTCTGGATTGTAGTTTCTGCCATTTTTTCTCTCCTTAGGGCACTAACCAAAGCAGCTTTCATGCATTTGATCTTCCAGATATAACAGCTCAAACTTTCAGTGAATCTTGTAATAATTGTTATGTAATAACCCTTGACAATCTAATCCAACCCATAATACAAAACCCTCACCATAACTGTCATAAACTGACCTCTTTGCTTGGAATGAGTAGGTTGTGATCTGTTGTTGCTCTTTCTCCCAAAGAGTCATATCCTTCTGACACTTCACTCAATCTAAACTTCTCAGAATTTGGCTCTAAATTTGACGAGGTAGGAAATAATTTATCGTTCATCAGAAAGGACAGTTGACCCTGTTCAAGTTTAGTACATGCCTCAGATAAGTCAGCCCTAAGATGCAGTATGGTATTTGTCGAAAACCTCCCAAAATTTCATACATTTAATCAAATACCTTCAATTGTTGAATCTGCCACTGCAGTGCACTTACATCACCAGAAGCGTCTTCATTCACTTTTGCCTTTTATTAGTGTTAAGTGAAAGAAAACCAATTAATTCATATATTATCTAAATAAAAAAATATTACATAAAGTACGTTATGGTGTGTAATTCAAACACAAACCCAGAAATTTTTAAAAAAGGGAATGCAGGCATTTAAATAGGTGAGTACATTATTTTGAATAAGCTTCGCTCGCTGCGCAAACTTCAGAGTGCTTAGTGTTTCATTAGCACAACTGCAAGCGAAGAAAAATCGACATCAATGATATAAGAAAACAAAGAAACATCAAGGAGCAGTCATTGTTCACAATTTAAATTTAAGCAACAAAGTTAACACAAACCAAATTGATGGGCTGACATTCGCAATGACCATTGTCTTTGAATTTCCACCTAAAGAATCCTGCATACAAAGTTTTGGAGAGTACAACCATATTACTACAGAAAATGATATACTAGATCGTATGTAATATTACTGAAAAAACAATCTCAATTGAAGAACTTTGTGTATCTAACCTGAAGAAGAAACGTAAGTCTTGAATCTCTGTACGGAACATGCCTAGGCTTCCCATGGGCTAAGTCCACCAAAGTCATTATGACCAATCTAACAAAGCACTTAAAGTCAACCATTTGAACTCAACCAATTGTTGTGGTAAACTTTATTAAGATTCAACAGAAATATATCAACAGCTAATAAATTGATAAACAAGTCCGTGTAGTGAGTTACCCAAGTGTTGACAAAGATTTGTTTATATTTGCTGCTTCTTTCAAACGTTCACTATCTGCTCCAGAGCTTTTCTGCCTAGATGAAAGTACAAGTCAAGTCTGGTTTTGAAAAAGAAATTGCAACGATTTATAAAGATTCTGATACAAAAATATCCTGTTACCTTTCAGAACCAGCCAAATCTACTAAATTTAGCCTAGCAAACCTAAAGTGAGTCATAGAATCTTTCTCCCATTGGCTTTCAATAGTACAAGTGAAAACACTGTGAGACCGACTGCTTTCACAGTTCATATGAGTAGCAGCCACCTTCCTATTCGCAGTGCCCTGCGTAAGTATGTAGGTGAGGAAGATCAGATTAGACATGATCAAGCACAGCACAAAATATTAAGGTAAATTAATGGTGAACATATTTGAGTACAAAACCCAACCTGTAACAAAAGCCTGAGAACATCATAAACTGTTTCCACGCTATGTTCAGTAAGGTTTTCAACGTATACCCCCTTCTTCAAATCTTCTCTGAGCTACAGGAAGAATATTGAGTTTTAAACTCTGTTACGCAAACCATTAATAGTAACAAGTAAACAACAATTTTAAATCGGGTTAAATACTATAAATTGTGGATTACTTGCAGATTGGTTGATGAAGGCATGAGAAGATCGGTTATTTGCTCGTTGTATATCTCCAGAAAGGAACACTTGCAACTATATTTCAGCTTGTGATCCTTCCTACTCTCTTCTTCCTAAATAATAAATATTGCGTAAGAAAATCCAACATTTGAAACAATAGTATATTCAGCTGAAAACACAAACATTGTAATATCACACCGCTTTAATCCTCATAAACAAATAGTCAAAAACTCTTGGTGTGATCCCACTCTCATCATTAAGGTATCCTTCTGCTTCCTTAATCTCGCCCATCATGGTATATGTTTTACCACTACCTGTCTGCAGACAATTAGCCTCACACAACTTCAGTAACAAGCAAGGAAATACATAACAGCTTCTAGCAAAGAACAATACACTAAATCCCTACAAGTCCCACTTACCTGACCATAAGCAAACATACAACTGTTGTAACCAGACAAACAATTCTCCACCATGGGAACTCCAGCAACTCTGAACAGGTTTTCCTACACCAGTTCATCGCAATAATGAATAACTAATAAGCTATGAAGCAACAATACTTTCATTTGATTCATGTGTCTACATCAGATACATGTCTACTGTCAAATATCGATAATACTTTTAGCTACTCTCTAACATGTGTCTAGGAAGTATCCAAGTCTTTACAAAAAATCTAATAAATCTACATGTGACATATTTAGAAACTAGCATAATATAGAAACATATAAGCAATGACCATCGATTATCTTTTTATGGATAATCTCAAAAAAGGATGCAAAAAGAGTATTCTTATTTGTGGACAATACGAAGTGATTGACGATACAGCAATTATAATTTTTATTTTCTTTTTTATATTGTCCGACAGGTATACTCTTTATTTGGATTTTCAGAATTCGCAACATATTTACTCTGTGTGTGTGTGTATATATATATATATATATATATATATATATATATATATATACACACACAACACGACACACTTAGCGAATTTCCATACACATGTATCATACGCGTCTTGCATCCCATACATTCTAGAATAAATGTATCTTCTTATCGGAAATGTGCATTGTTTTATAAGTATATATACTAAGCATACGAAATAAACCATTTCCAACTCAGCCTACTTTCTTAAAAATCATTCACTTTAAAATTTGAAACAACATACAGTTTGTATACATTATAGTAGAGGAGATTCACTCACCTGGGATAAGGTCTCGCATCCTATATGATCAAAGGTGAATCTGGTTTCAGGATGACCAAGCCACACCAAAGTTTGCGCGCTTTCCTGCTTCAAACACCTACCATGCCCTTGCGAAACCTTCTCCACGTTACTCAACGGCCGAATCCTAATCAGCACCTGAAAACGCTACCTCGGTTACATAAACGACGCCAAAAAAACCAATCCAAACTCCGTTAGAATGTAAAATTACCTGCACGTTATGATCCGTCCAGAACGACGGATCGTCTTTGAGCTCGAAATGCGGAACGTTGACGCAGAATTCCGTCTCCTTGAGCAACGCGCACGCACTCGCTCTTCCTCCGCCGAGAGAAACCCTGGAAGCGTTTCTAGCCGGCGTGCTCTGCGCCGAGTTAGGTTCCGAGTGCGGCTTCCCGACCCTACCGGAGAGCCTGGGAGTTGCACTCCCGAATCGATGCTGGCGAGCAGGTTCGAGCTCCTGACACTGAGAAGGATCCGTTATGGAGTTCAGCGGAGTTCGAGGAGGTGGAAAGTTTATAGGGTTCTGCCATGCTTCCAATTCGTTCTCGTTCGTTTCGCTTTGAGGGTTTCTTCTAACGGATGTTCGAGTTTCCTTCCACATTTTGATCTGATTCAGATTCTGATTTCCTCAAGAGCAAGCTCGTTTGTTTACTACTGCTGCGGGATGGAATAGGAGGACCCGCCTCATTTCAAATTCAAGTTCCCAAAATTGTAGCCGTGCCCTTCAACCGTTTCTTTATGCTAACGTCACCCCAAAACACCTTTTAAATTTCAAACGGAAGCTCGTTCGTTGGGTTGGTCCACTTAACGCTGTGATTTGTGGAAGCTGTTGACTTCGCTTGGTATGTTATCACTTCTTCACTCTACTTGCCACTTACTAACGTTATAAAGGTCACAAAGGTTAAGTAATTGTAATTAGTTGATGCTGAAATACAGTAGTTAGTTATAATTAGTGGTTTAAAAAAATATTATACAACATTTTTATTCCTGTTGGAAGTACTCATGTTTACTTCCAAAAAGAAAGAGAATCCTAGGTTGTTGTTTAAAAAGGAGAGTTTAAACTTTCATTTAATGAAGAGTTGTTATTTACCAAGAGTGTGTTGATTTTTTTAAGGTTGATTTTTTTTTTTTGTGTTTATTTTGCTGGATTTGATTTTATTATTAATAGAAAGCTGAATCAAATCCTTTAACTTGTTTATAAATGTAATAATGTGGTCTCTTGCTATCTAATTAGTGGTAAAATAGCTAGTAAACCAATATCAGCTGTTTTAATTTATGCATAATATAATTTTAAAACAAATTCATGGTAAATTTTCAATCTCAATTTCAACATGTGATACGAAAACATTATTGTGTTTTAAAGATAAATATTTAAAGTTTATATTTTTAGAATATAATAATATAAAATATTATATTATTAATTTTTTAAATGGGTTTTTTTACCGTTTCTTCTCCTTATCGGTTTTTTTATTCCCTAAAACTGATTACATGACCGAATTACCAATCATTAGCCCAATTTTCAAAGCCAAAAAAAAAAATACAATTTAAAAAATTAAAAATATATGTTGACCTAGGATTTGTTTGACATGAATTCAAAATCGTAAGATTTGCTTAGTCAAGTTTTTGGTTCCAATATCACCTTTCTTTTAAGAGTTGTGTATTGAAACTCCTAAAAATGGGGTTCTAAAGCAGAAATGCACTAATTACCCGCTGAAAGAAAAACTAAACTCTTTTGATATAGATTTGAAGAGTAATATTTATATATACATAATGGCGGGATTTACATTTGAGTTTTATGTTATTATAAGATAACAAGTGGCCTACAAATTTCAAAAGCAAGTATATAATAATGAGTGACAATTTGAACTTATATTGGTGCTTTTTCTAAGGTATGCACGGATTACTTTGCCATAAACATCTATTTAGCGTTACAATCTCTAATAAAAAACTATAGATGGTAGAATCATGTGCAATTGTTATAAAATGGTTAAAATACTCCCTTAGTCCATGTTTTGTTGAAAAATTTCAAATAGGTCATAAGATTTTTTTTAATTTCAATTAGGTCCATATTTTTGTAAATGTGTAAGAATTAGACTCATTCTGTTAGTATGGTGTTAACGGTATTAAGGATATGTCACATGTCAGTTTCTCATTTTTTTGAATTTTTGAATTTTTTTATTTTTTATTTTTGAATTTTTTTATTTTTTTTTATTTTTTAAATTTTTTATTTTTTTTTTTAAATTATTCATG